>Ga0209307_1001513_pt1 | contig 14456 bp, 14 predicted proteins | sample COGITO_mtgs_1105_FD_185519 | JGI IMG/M metagenome (GOLD analysis project Ga0209307, IMG submission 185519) | Pelagic marine microbial communities from North Sea - COGITO_mtgs_110530 (SPAdes) (version 2) | ecosystem: Environmental > Aquatic > Marine > Epipelagic ... | reverse complement strand
CATTATGCGTGGTTTTGGCTGTTAGTGCCTCCTTATTTTCACCTTTGGCGCTGGCCGATGATAGTGACGCTATAGTGGTTCAAGTCGACGCGCCTTTTTTGGATATGCATACTGGTCCAGCAAGCGAGTACCCAGTGTTTCATGTGGTTTTAAAAGGCGAACAGATAGCGGTCTTAAAAAAACGCACGTCGTGGTACAAAATTGAGACAAACAAGGGAGTTCAAGGGTGGATTTCTGCGCACTCACTCAGTCAGACTCAAAACCTCGCGGGTGAGCGTCTGACAGTGCCCGTTGGCAGTTTCGCAGACTATGGTGATAGGGACATTGAGCTTACCCTGTATGGCGGTTTTTTTGACAGCGTAACCGCTTTAACGGCAGCCCTTGGGTATAAGTTTACAGATAACATAATTGCCGAAGCAACCTACACGCAAGCATTAGGCAATTCGTCAGAAAACACAATATGGGCGATAAGGGTTCAACACCACATATTCCCCGAATGGCAACTCAGCCCCTATTTGACGATAGGTGCCGGGCAATTAACGACTACTCCAAGATCCAATCTAGTGCAATCAGGAGATGAGAGTAGAAAAAGCGATCAGTACGAAGTTGGTGCTGGTTTACGCTACTTTTTCAGTGAAAACACCGTCATCAAAGCTGAGTACCGTCGTTTGACAGCGCTTACCACCAGAGATGAGCAAGAAATTGTTGAGGAATGGAGAGTCGGTTTTTCGGTGTTTTTTTAAGTTTTAGCTGGATTAGCATGTTTAAACACCAACTAAAAAGTCGTATACCAGAACAATAAATTGCGACATATGCCAACGAGATGGCCAGAATCAAAAAGATCAACACATTATAAAGGAAAGCCGATGCAAAATTTGAATCAACAAAGCAAAATGATTCACGTGGAACCTTTTAAAGGCCTGCACACACATATTCTTTCAGTCGGTTTAACCCTATCTATTGCTTGCAGCATGTTTTTATTGGTGCAGTCTGCTGCCAATGCGCAGGAAAACGAGCAAGTGCTCAGCCCCAACCCACCGCAGTTGATCAACCCCAATTTGCAGAGACCCCAAATAAAAGAATCGGATATCGACACAGAAGAATTTGAGATAGGTTTGTATGCAGGCGCCATCAGTATTGAGGACTTTTCATCTAGCAGCCTTATTGGCGCGACGCTTGCCTACCATGTTAATGAAAACATGTTTATAGAAGCTAACTATGGTCAAGCACAGTCGGGAGAGACTAGCTTTGAGCTGTTATCAGGTGGTGCGCCATTTTTAACCGAAGATGAGCGTGACTTTAGGTATTACGATCTATCTGTAGGTTATAAGTTCAATGGTGAAACCTTCTTTACTGATGAGTTAGTATTCAATTCAGATTTTTATTTGTTGCTTGGTGCCGGTAGCACCGAGTTTGGCGGTGAAGAACGTTTTACGGTCAGTCTTGGTGGTGGCTATCGATTACTTGTCACTGATTTCTTTGCCTTGCGCTTTGACGTCAAAGACCACATTTTTAATAGCGACATTATTGGTGAAGAAAAAGACGTACACAATCTTTCGATGACCATAAGCACGACCTTTTTCTTTTAAATTACAGGAGTCGGCATGCATTCATTTATTCAGCCATTAAATCAGCACGCATTGAAACAGCATAAAAAAACCACAGCAGCAAATTGGTTTAATAGTCGACAACTGCGCCATCTAGCTATTGCGACAAGTTCAGTGGTATTGCTTGGTTTCGCTACTGGCGCAACAGCAGAGGTCAGCATCAATCAAGTGTCACCAGATTTTGTCCTAAAATCAAAGGAACATGGCAATATGCGCGCTAGTGAGCAAAAGGGTAACGTCGTGTTAATAAATTTTTGGGCAAGTTGGTGCGGACCTTGCCGTGACGAACTGCCCGTAATGGAAGCTCTTTACCAAGACTATCAAGATTTGGGTTTTGAGATTTTGGCGGTAAATGTCGATGACGATGCCCGCAAAGCTGATGTCTTGCTTGATGATATACGCGTCAGTTTCCCTGTTTTGTACGACACGTCGGGAGAAGTCAGCCAATTATTTGATGTTAATGCAATGCCCACGACAGTGATGCTAGATCGTGATGGAAAGGTGCGTCTTATTCATTCTGGCTTTCGTTCCGGAGATGAAAAAAAGTACGAAAAGGCGATCAAAATGCTAATTCGCGAGGAGTAAAAGATGCGCACAAGCTTATCTAGAAAACTAAGTATGATGGTGTTCATTGGTACCTTTTTGCTGACCGGATGTGGCAGCACATTTGATCAATTAAGCATGCCGTTAAGTAATTTTGAACCGTGGGTAAAGCCATACGAGCGCAGTAATTTAGCTGATCCCATTATGAGCATGAACCGCAATCCTGTCGCACTCGCTTACATGAAACACGTTTTTGAATCTAGAGAAGGTGCAAGAGGTGCGTCAGGCGGAGCAGGTGGTGGTTGTGGTTGTAACTAAGGCTATGCATAACACGGCATTGAACGTAAGACCTTTGCGCAACGGTTGGTATAAGTGTGCTCGTCACGGTGTCTTAGTCATTATCTTTAGTCACGTATTAGCGCTTAAAAGCTTTGCTGCTGTGTTGCCAGCGGATCGTTCAGACGCCTTGTATCATCTCTACGAGGGAGACGGTGTCTCAATAGACGGACCGTCAATTTTATTACGTAAAAAAATAGGTGATAAAGTCTCAATCTCTGCTAACTATTATGTAGATACCGTTAGCGGCGCATCTATCGACGTTAGGGCAACTGCCAGCGAATATAAAGAAGTACGCAAAGAAGCCACAGTGGGTGCGGATTTTTTGAATAACAAAACATTGATGTCTCTGAGCTATACCAATAGCAGTGAAAATGACTTCGAAGCTAACTCGGTATATGTGGGTGTAAGCCAAGATTTTTTTGGCGATCTGAGCACGCTTAGCTTTAGTTATTCAAAGGGCTGGGACGAGGTTGGCAGGCGCGGTGATGAGAGTTTTAGTGAAACTGCCGACCGTCAAAAATACAGTCTAGGGCTTACGCAGGTCGCTACCAAAAGTTTGATTCTGGGGTTCAATGTTGAACATATTTCAGACCAAGGTTATCTCAATAATCCTTATCGGTCGGTGCGTTTTGTTGATCCCAATGCGGCGCGTGGATTTAGTTTTGCGACTGAAACATACCCTAATACTCGTTCAAGTACCGCCTATTCTATTAACGCAAATTATTATCTGCCCTATCGCGCGGCGCTATATGCAGATGCCCGCACCTATACGGATACTTGGGGTATAGGCGCGAGCAACGTTAGAGTCGGTTATATTCATCCTTACAAAAAAGCTTGGCTGTTTGAAATATTTGCACGTCGGTATCAACAAGACAAAGCCGATTTTTATCAAGATTTATTCAGTCGCCCCAACGAATTTAATTTTATGGCGCGAGACAAAGAGATGAGCACGTATTCGGGTACTACCGTTGGCGTTAGTGTTGCCTACGAGTGGCAATTTTCAAGCACGGCAACGATTAAGAAAAGCAGTATTCACTTTGAGTATGACTATATGAAGTTTGATTATGAAGACTTTAGAGACGCCACTGCGACAGCAGCGGTAGGCGAAGAACCGCTATTTGGCTTTGCTGCCAATGTACTGAGAATTTATGCGTCCCTTTGGTATTAAAATGCTTGGCCGCCGCATTACTTACAACGCACAAACTATTAAATTACGGTGTTAATGACATGACCAAACCCCTTTTTATAGTCATTTTGTTATGGCTAACCATCGCGCTTAGTAGTGCGACGACTGCCGATCAAATTGCCAATCAAGACCTCTCTTCTAATGCACCAGAGCAGGCACCTGGCGAACTTGCGGCACAAATAGAAACGCTCAAACAAGCGTTGGTGCAGTTAAACCGTAACTTGTTTGTGTTAGAAGAAGACCTGCTGTTTCCTAGTAGCACCCAAGTGGTGGTTTATTTGTCGACTGATGTGGGTGAATACTTTGAGTTAGACTCGGTCGAGTTAACCCTCAACGGTCAACGTATCAACACTTATCTGTATACGCAAAGACAACGCCAAGCCCTTAATCGTGGTGGTGTCCAGCGTTTGCATATTGGTAATATCAGTCAGGGTAAACACCAACTCACAGCCGTATACATTGGTTACGGACCAGAAAAAAGAGAGTTCAAGCGTGCGGTTAGTCTGGATTTTGAAAAAGACGAAGACGCGGCGACGGTTGAGTTGCTGATCGCTGATAGTGAGGCCAAGCAACAGCCTATTTTCAGCGCTGTATTGTTGTAGTGTCTGATTAATGAAGCGATGCCAGTGCCCTCATCAGCAACGATTACCTGTCAATAACCACAGCCGGTCAGGGTTTGGGTGCGATGTGTATGGTAAACGTCGACACCTTAGGTCTATGTTAGGATTCGCCGCTTTTTTCTTATCCGCGTGTGCGCAGGTACCTTTGGCCCCAGATGTGTCATTAGACTTATCCGCAAGCAAAACGTCCATGCAAAAAACAGCGCATAAACGTCAGCCGCTAATACTCGGCGAAGTCTACTATCAATATTTTTTAGAGCAGCCTAGTACCAGCTTACTGGCGATCGAGCTTGCGAAGCACAACGCAACACTTAGTCAGCAAGAATATGCTCAAATAGACCGCGATCGTTTAGACCTGATGCAAGGTTCAGCGAGTTTGCAACTTGGAATGGTGCAACAAGCGGAACACATATTTAAGCGTTTGCTTGATCAGTCAAAGGATCCTTACATTAGGGCAAACACGTGGTTTTGGTTGGCGAAATCAAGTTTTTCACAAAAGCGTTATGACGTGATCGAACGCGCGTATAGTGAAATACAAGCAACGAGTAGTGAAGAGGATTTGGTCAAGTACTTACGTGCTAAGGATTGGCAAGAACTGTTATATCAAGTCGCCTATATTCGTCAACTAAAGGAAGAAGATTGGCTTTCGATCGCTGACCAAATACCATTGTCTTCAATTTATCGAACCTACTTAACCGCCAACAATGCGATTAAGTTGCATAACCAAGGCCAGCTTGTGCCTGCCCAAGAAGCGCTTGTGCGTGCCAAGCAGCAGTTGCTTGCGTTGCCCAACAATGAGAAAAATAACCTTACCGACAACGCCCTTCTAGATGAGCTAAGTGAACAAAATACTTGGCGCTGGTACAATCCTTTAAGTTGGTTTTCTGACAGCCAAGATGACACAGAGGCCAAATACGTCGCCGCCATTCAGCTAGAAAAAAACGCCTTATTTGATCGGTTAAATTATGCCATCGGGACTAATTTATTAGCTCAAAAAGATTATACAAACTCACTTGCGGCGCTACAGTTAATTGGTATTGATTCGATACAATCAGAACAAGCATTACTGACCTTTGCGTGGACACTTGCCAGAGAAAATCGTTGGCCAATGGCAATGGCCGTTTGGCAATACTTGCGCACAAATAATGACGGCATCTACGCCTTGCAAGCAAGCTATGGTATGGCTTATGGGTATGAGCAGCAAGGAGCGCTAGCGCAGGCATACTTTGCATTGAGACACGGCGTTTCAACTTGATGAGACAGTTACCTCGCTCACGCAATTTAGAAAAACGGTGGTCGATGGGCAGTTTTTCCAGAGCAAGCAACTGACCTGGCCTAAACAACACAATGACCTGCGTCAAATCGTGCTTGGTGGAGAAGGCGTAACCGATTCGGCTTATTTACTGACTATGCGTGAGCAAGCCGTTGACATTGGACAACAGTTCCAAAAAGGCATACAACAAACTGCGTTGCTAGCAAGTTTGGTCAGTCAGCGAGACGTTAATTTTTTGCAGCGCAGCCAAGATGTGTCAGTAGAGGATACGCGTCAGCTATTGCAGCATAGTGAAAACGAGATGCTCAACATTAGGGCCATACTTGATTCTGCTGATAGCCTTGAGCCTATAACAATATTATCAGAATATGCCTTGTTGAACGCTCAGCAACAGCAGACAGTAGATAGACTACAAAATGCCAAGGAGCGATTGGCGAGACTCATACAAGAGCATCAGCAAAGCGGTGCGACAGGCCCCATGCGCAGACAGGGTCAATACCAAAAACGCTTGGCGCGCATCGAAGGCCTGTTAATATGGCAACTTAACGAACAAAAACTCTCGACGCGTCGAGCCTTCCAACAGCGCTACACCGCATTGGAAAACACCTATCTATTAGCAAAAGACCAGTATCAAAGACTTCTACAAATCATCGGTAATAAACAAAACTATACGCGTCAGCTTGAAGATATTAATACCTTACAAATCCAGTTACTTACTTATAAACAGCAAAACCAGCAATTGCTAAATAAGATCATAGACCAATTAAGTGATTTTTTAACTAATTTGATTGATCAACAGATTCAACAGCTAAACAATCAGCAGATTGCGATTCGTTTAGCGCTGGTGAGTTTGCAAGACAACGCGTTAAGAGAAGATGCAAATGCCCTACCAGGCTCGTCAAGCGCAACTTCTACACCTCTTAAACCCTCCTCCAATGCGCCGGCTAAAGAGCTTACTACCGCAGAGCAGATGCTGCGGGATCTGTATAAACTAAGGGACGGTGATTTGTGAGGATCATTATATTGATAGTGGGTCTGCTGACGCTAGGGGGATGTGGCATGTTTGCACAATCACCTCCACCAAAATTTGAAAAGGGTAAAACCACACGAGCGACGTTGGCAGAGCTAAATTTAGAGCCTATAAGGGTCGAACCTTCTGCTGCTCCAGTGCTCTCTATCCAGCAAATGCGCGATGAGTACGCCGCCTTGTTGCCCTTACTAGGCAATTCGACGCAACAACAGCAAGTTGCTTTTAGATTAGCTGATTTAGAAATGCAGATCGCCGAAAGTGCGCAAGAAACTGGCGTGCCACCAAACAGATTAGCTAACTCAGCAGACTCAAACAAGCAGCGTGCACCGATAGGTAGCGGATATTTTGTGGACGCGATAAAAGGCTATCAAAACGTCTTACAACAACAAGCGGCGCAATACGAAAAGCTAGCATGGGACCAACGCCAATTGCAGGCAGTCCAGCTCTTACGCAGTTCGGAAATGAGCAAAGGCGCTAACAAGCAATTAACAGTGGCAGAACGTCAGGCACAAAGAGATTTGATTGCAGAGCAACAGCGAGAGTTGGCGCGCTCACAATTGAAATATATGGACGCGATGTATCAATTGGCAAAGGCGTTTGATTTAGAAGGTTTAAAACGTCAGAGTATTGAGGTGACAAAGCGCTTTATAACGACCTTTGATATTGCAAACACACCCATTACCGATTATCACATAGAGTTGTATTTTCGCTTGGGCGAATATCACTTTACAAACACAGACTACCCAGCCGCGCAGGCCAATTATGAAAAGGTGTTGCGTTTAAGCAAGCAGCAAAGCAAAACGGTTACTAACGGGTTTTATGGTATTGCCGCTTATATGCTCGGTTGGACCCACTTTAAACAAGATGCATATCAAAAAGCACTGCAAGCGTTTACGGCGATGTTAGACCAATCTTTAGCCCAAAATACATACGCAATGACTTATACATCGGTGGATGATTTACCCAAAGGAGAGCAGCGCTTGGTGCGCGACAGTTTGCGCATAATGGCCCTGTTGTTTTCGTATCAGGGCAATGCCGATGCTATTTTGGCGTTTTATCGAGATAACGGTGAAAGAGCGTATTCGAGTTTATTGTTTGCTGAATTAGCTCAACAACATCTTAATGAAAGTCGTTTTAAAGACAGTGCTGATACTGCATTAGCTTTTGCACAAGCTTATCCAACACATCAACGTGCGGTAGAGTTTTTTGTGCGCCATATAGATGCGTACATTTTGGCAGACTTTCCGTTATTTGTGCTCGATGGCAAACGGAAGTTTATCGCAGCATATGGAATAGACGGTCCTTTCTTTATAAGTCTACAGAGTTTTCAAGGCACTCAGGCAGCACCTTACCTAGAGCAATATATAAAAGAGTTAGCGCAAACCGAACATAGCTTAGCTCAGTCATTGCTGACCGCTGTTAATAGCCGCGCAGATGAGGGGCAACCCGCTTTTGCACAAGGCCTTAGTCAGCAGTTTAGTGGCGACTCTGCAAATCAAGCACAGCAAAACGATTTTGCATTTATGACGCCTACTCAGCTGTCTACACTTTCGCAAGAGGCGTTTGAGCAGGCTGCTGATTACTACTCTCAGTTTATACGGACGTTTGATCTGCATCCAGATGTCGCGCAGATGAGGTTTTATAGGGCAGAAGCACTTTTTTCCGCGCGTAATTTCAAAGATGCAATTAGTGAGTTTGAAACATACGCATATCTAGAAAATGATAATCCCTTTGCCGCTGATGCGGCACATGCGGCTCTTCTTAGCTATCAAGCGTTGTTGCACGACCAACATGGTAGCCAATCTAGTGACGCGCGAGGCCCAAATCAGGCGCTTACAGCGACAGTAGACGGCGCGCGTCAACAACTTAGCAGCCAACAAGAAAGCAGCCAAATTAGCTTTGTACAGACCTTTTCATCAGACCCTAGAACGGTGTCAGTGGTGCTGCCATTAATGCAAAAAGTATTTAAGCAAGGGCGATATGTTGAGTCCGCCGATTGGGCTAATTGGCTTATCCAAGCCAGCGATAAATCCTTGTATTCAGCAACTAACATTGGCGCGCAAGCTCACAAAGGCATTCACATTGTGCCGCGTGAAACCTTAGTGTCAGCACGACTCGTTATTGCTCATAGTTACTTCGAAATGGGTGACTTTGCCAACGCTCAAAGTGCATACCAAGCACTCATTCTGCAGTTGCCAGCACTGGATCAGCGCATACCAGATCTGCAAGATAAATTCGCCGCGAGCTTATTTAAGCAAGCAGAACAATCGCTGCTAGACGCTCAAGTGACGCCACAAGTGTTAGCGTCAAGTGCAAGCTTGTCTGCTGCACAAATTAATGCGCTGCAGGCCAATACACAATTCTTAGTTAAACTAATATCAGAAACGCCCGATGTAAGTTTTAGAAAAGCGGCCCAATTTGATTTATCAACGTATTTGATTCGCTTACAAAACTACGCAGAAGCCCTTCCTTATTTACTCGATTTTCAAACTCGATTTAGCCGTGATCCCTTGCAAGCTAGTATTCCTGATAAGTTGCTTGTGGTCTATGAAGCTTTAGAAAAGTGGCCGCAAGCTGCCGATTTGCTCATGGCTCAATGGCAGCAGGGTCCCCAAACCGAACTTGGTCAAGAAGCTTTGTATGTGGCTGCCCTGTACTACCAAAAAGCAAATCAAAGTCTAAATGCAAGAGATGCATTTAGACTTTATGCCAACACCTATACCCTACCTTTGGATACTGTTAATGAGGCGCGTGTAAAGCTGACAGATTATTACCAACAGAATAACAATCAGCGAAACTATCGATTTTGGCTGAACAAGATCATTTTGGCTGACAAAGCCGCGGGTCAACAGCGAACTCAGCGCTCTCGTTATTTGGCGGCGCAGTCTAGTATGGTATTCGCGCAAGATGCAGATGCGACTTTTAAGCGCATCAAACTTACTCTGCCCCTCAACAAAAGCTTGAATGACAAACAGGCTGCGCTCAAATCTGCCATTGCACGATACGATGAAGTGATGGCATATCAAGTTGCTGAGTTTACCACCCAAGCCAATTACGCACTGGCTAATCTATATCTGCGGTTAGCAGATGATTTAATGAATTCAGACCGCCCACGCGGTTTGACACCGTTAGAGCTAAGCCAATATGAACTGTTGTTAGAAGAGCAAGCGTTTCCATTTGAAGAGACTAGCATCTCCCTGCACGAAAATAATATCCAACGGATGCAAAACGGACTGTTTGACCAAGCCATCAAGGATAGTTTGGCTCGCCTGAGCGAACTACTTCCTGTTCGTTACCAAAAACCGTTGGTCACCGAGGCGCTTACATTTGATGATTTTTGATAACACATACAAAAAGGGTTTGCGCCAGCGTGCGCAAATCGCATTTAGGATGTGGTTTCCCATCTTAGGTGTTTTGGTATTGAGTGCATGTGCGAGCAATCCATTTGATGCTTATTTTCGAGATACGATAAAGCGCGAAGATATCGCCCAGCCTATGCAGGCTGATAAGCATGACACCACCGCCAAATCGGACAACAGCGCGGAGTCTGTCTTATCACAGACAGATCTAAATGACATTAGTGCAGCAAAGCCTGCAAATGCTAATACCAGTGCACCGCCCGTTAGTGCAGAGCAATTAATAAAAGTTAAAGTGCAGATGTTGAGCAGCAGCGTTAATGCATATCAATTGTTTAAGCGCCAACAAAGCGCTGGAGCGGCAAAACAGCTAAACGCTAGAATCAACGCAGATGCGTCCAAAGCCCTGACGGCCTATCATGCTGGCAATTCCGAATTGGCGCTGAAGCATGTATCAACGATATTTGCTGACTCAGATTTCTTTGACTTTCCACAGCCTGCTATTTATTTGCTGCGGGGGGATATTTACATGCAGCAAGCCTCATCCAGTGACAACGAAAGCGATGCTCAAACATTAACTGAACTTGCTCTAAGTGATTACCAGCGAGCAGTGTCGGTCTTTCCTGATTATCCACAAGGACAAAACCGTTTGGCAGTGTTGTATCAGCAAAGAGGTCTTTTTGAGTTAGCCTTGCGACACTTTAATCAGGCTATTGTAGCGTGGCCAGGCTATACAAACGCTTATCGTAATCGCGCCATCCTAAAAGACATTTATACCTCAAATAAGCCAAGTGCGCTGGACGATTATCAACTTTACACGGCCTTACTAGAATTGCAGATGAAAGACTGTGAGATGCCACAGTGTGATGAGATAAAATCGCAAATAAATCAAGCGACAGCTTGGCAATTCGATTTAAAACGGCAGTTGCAGGTTTTAAATATGAACCCATCAGGAGTTAAAAAATGATCAGATTATGGTTAGTGTTAGCCGCTGTACTGTTGTCAGTTGCGGCTCAAGCACAAGTTGCACTAGACGCACAAGAGACTCAAATAATTGAGGTGAGCGACGATGTTCAAGCATTATCCCAAGGTTCTGTCCTGCGCATAGAAGAGACCATTCGGGGCACTAACGAGCAACCGCGGGTGCTCTCAATTGTTCCTTGGCAAGTGCCTCTCAAACAACGTATTGATAAAAACGAGGCCAACTGGCAACCACAAACTAGTGTCATGCAAACGATAGAACGCAGTGCGTTTTTGTCGTCCCTAAAAGTCGCAGAACACATAAAAGAGTAATCAGAATTAAGTGTTTCCATGCACCGTTTTGCTAGGTATGAATATGCTCACAGACAGATAGTCACAGATACGACAACAGCGGTTAGTTTGCAATAGACTGATCTTAGATTATTAATAAAACACATCTACAGGTGTGCAGCGGAGACGATATCATGGATATCATAGAAACAATTGTTAGGTTCTTTCAAGACGGTGGAAGCTTTATGTTTCCAATTGCAATTGTATTAGCCATTGGGCTCTCGATTACGTTAGAGAGATACTTATACTTAGGTTCTGCCAAGCGCACAAATAGGCGTGCATTTGAACAAATCGAGCCCTTGTTAGCACAGCAAAAATTTGACGAGATAGTGCAGCTCACCAAACAAAGCACTGCGCCTATTAGCCGTGTAATTGGTGCGGGGATCGCACGAATTACGGCGAGCCATCGTCGCGAAGATATAGAGACGGCGATGGAAGAGGGGCTGATGGAAACCGTTCCGCGCCTTGAGAAACGTACACCATATCTTGGTACGCTTGCGAACATCGCGACATTATTGGGTTTGTTAGGCACCATTATCGGCTTAATTGCGGCTTTTTCTGCGGTAGCCAATGCTGACCCATCGGAAAAAGCCAGCTTGCTCTCTCAAAGTATTTCAGTGGCAATGAATACGACTGCGTTTGGTCTGATTTCCGCCATTCCTCTACTCGCATTTCATTCGCTTTTGCAGACTAAAACAACCGAGATCGTTGACAGTATGGAAATGGCAGGGGTGAAGTGTTTAAACACCTTGATTGCACGTCAGAATTTGAGTCCGCGCACTCGCCAGAACGATCAATAAAGGTTAATCAGCATGTTTGCAAAACGGGCACAGCGCAAAATCAAAAAGCAAGACGCGGAGCTTGATATCACCTCATTTATGAATTTGATGATTGTGTTAGTGCCGGTCTTGCTGATGATGATGGTGTTTTCGCGCATTACGGTTGTCGAACTCAAGCTTCCGGGAATAGAAGCCTTGGAAAGCAACGAAGCCATACAAAATCAAAGTGTAGAGTTGTTGGTGCAAGAGGATGCAATAAGTGTCTTTTTTCCACAGGGTTATTTAGTTAAAAAAATTGAAAAAGTGGTCAAGGTGAATGATTTACAAAGTACTCAAGAGCATGATTATGAGCAATTACAAAGCATTCTAAAACAAATCAAAGGCACTCTTTTGGCGCAAGGTATAGAAAAGAAAGACCTTACTCTGCTGTTACAAAAAGACACGGATTATCAGACGATCGTCAGCTTGATTGATACTACTCGTTCTTATAAAGATGTGTTGATTGCATCTGTTGTTGACGCAGAGTTGTTTCCAGACGTGTCGCTAGCTGAGGCACCTGCGACGTATCCAATTAAGCCGTTATCTGCCAGTCAGCCGGCAATAAAGAGTAGTGCAAACGCACAACTAACTCAGCGCGCAGGAGGCTCGAAATGAAACAGTCTATGCGCGCCAAGCGAATGCAACGGCATCACAAACGCAATGGTAAGCAGACTAAGTTGAGCTTGGTGTCTCTTATGGATATTTTTACCATTTTGGTTTTCTTTTTAATGCTAAATGCATCTGATATTCAAGTCTTACAAGCCGATAAATCAGTTTCTTTGCCGGAATCTATAGCAGAGGGTGCGGCAAAAGAAACCTTAGTATTAATGATCACTTCACAAGACGTGTTGTTACAAGGTAAACCGCTAGTGTCTCTGTCGGAAGTTCGTAACATGTCTGCAGACTCTATTCCTGCGCTTAAGAAAGAACTTGATTATCAAGCCAGTAGGCAGTCTTCAATTACACTGTCTACTAAAAATGCGGTGCAGACAAGCGTAGATGATAATGACCAAGTAACAGCGAGTGCCTCAGGTCTGTCGATTACGATTATGGGCGATAAGTTAGTAGCCTATGATGTGCTGCAAAAAATTATGAGTACCTGTGCGCAAGCAGGTTATACGAATATTTCGTTAGCCGTAGAAAACAAAGCGTCAAATACGCCAGTGAACGATATGGGCGTTAAAAGTGAGTAGCCCAGCGACTTATTTTGATTCGACGCTGCCGTGGGCTAGCAGTGCGGCCGACAACAAAAGGTTTTTGACCTTAAACGTCATCATATTAGTCATCACGCTAGTGCTCGCGGTACTTATTCGTAGTACCGATTTACCAGAGGTGCCCAGAGCGCTAAAAGAAGAATTGCCGCCTCAGCTAGCAAGGCTTATCAAGGCCAAAACACCTGAAAAAGCACCTGCAAAAATTATCCCCCCTGCTCCACCGGAGCCTGTAATAGCGCCTGAAGTAGAGAAGTTACCTGAGCCACAACCACAACCACCCAAACCAGTTCCTGTGGCTAAGCCAGTAATTAAACCGCTGCCAAAACAAGTGTCAGAGCAAGAGCAACTTGCAAAGGCCAGAGACACAGCCGCCACTAAAGGCGTATTGGCGTTTGCTGACCAGCTCGCGAGTATGCGAGAGACGACTAATTTATCAAATTTGGCAGACACGCAACAAACGACCGGTGGTGGCCAGCAACAAAAAACCGAACGAAAACTATTAGGGCGTCAAGTCAGTTCAACTAGCGGTGGTATCAACACCGGTAGCTTAAGCTCTGATATTGGCGCAGCAGGCAATTTGGAAGGGCGACGAAACACCGAGTTTGTTGCCGCAGAAGTAGGCGAAGCCTCTATCGCCACGCAAAGGATAGAAGAAGAATCGCAGGTCATAGGGTCGCGTGACTTAGATTCAATTAGACAAGTCCTAGATGCAAATAAAGGTGCCGTTTATTCTCTTTATCGACGAGCACTGCGACAAGACCCAACCATACAGGGTAAACTTACCGTCAGACTCGTAATTGCCGCTAACGGCAGCCTGCTCAGCGTCAGCCTAGTTGATAGTGAACTTGCTTCTCCAGAGCTAGTGCAACGACTCATCGCACGTATTGGACTGATAAATTTTGGTGCACAAAACGTGACGCAAACTGAATTGGAATATGCGTTTAATTTCTTACCGTTCTAATCGTCAAGAAAGCCTGTAATAACAATCACGGTCTGATAGACTTATTATCAATGTCTAAGCGCTAACTACTGTTACATTTACTATTAAGCTGATTAAGAACAATGACCGAGCCTGCAAAACCAAGTCAAGCTAACAATCCATTACATGGCGTAAAGTTAGAAAAAATAGTCACCGACCTGCATCAAAAATATGGTTGGG
>Ga0209307_1001512_pt1 | contig 14458 bp, 14 predicted proteins | sample COGITO_mtgs_1105_FD_185519 | JGI IMG/M metagenome (GOLD analysis project Ga0209307, IMG submission 185519) | Pelagic marine microbial communities from North Sea - COGITO_mtgs_110530 (SPAdes) (version 2) | ecosystem: Environmental > Aquatic > Marine > Epipelagic ... | reverse complement strand
TGTACTTATAGGAGTATATATCATTATTTTTGCTGAGGCCAAGCACTCAGTTAATCTAGGTCAAAAGATCGTGCAACTTGTGTATGTTTATATATTTTTTTAGCGGTCAATCTCTGAAAATAAATCCTCTTGGATCTGCGCGGTCAAACAACTGGCCACCCCAACCTGATACATCGCTCTTGCCAATCCAAATTCTGTGCGAAAACTTGGCCTGACACGGCCAGAAATTCATGTTTTTTCGATACTTACGCCCAATAAAAAATACAGTAATGGAATTTTTTCGGTCAATTTCTATAGCTGATTTGCAATAATTTTGAATAAATTTTGACGTATTAAACTCAATATTCCGGGCATAAATCAGTTTTAAGAGCCGCATTGAAAACATAGTTTTAAGATTGTCATATTTAAAAAATCCTCCTCTAGAATTAATTTCTAATGTTTATGCATTTGAAAAACGATTGCTTTTTCCACAAATTAAGGGGAGGTATAACCTTCAACCTCTTCGCCTATCCAATGGCAAAATAATGATATTATAAACAGAGCGCCGCCCACAGAACCGCATCAATAATTTCACACGTACTTGTAGCCGTTATGACCAATGATTTTTGAATGACTGTGATCAAATTTGGGCTCTTTGATACATATTTGATATGCACGCCCCAAGTCCACAAACATGGAGGCGAGATTTTGGACTTTCACTGTTTTAGCTTCAGGTTTAGACACAGGCAGTTCAAAATTTCAAAAGAAAGTTAAAGGACACAATATTCGTACATTTTTAGAGATTAATGGGTTGCAGAAAACGTATAACGATTCGTTTCACGCCCTCAAAGGTGTCGACCTTGCCGTAGAGCAAGGCGAAATTCTGGCGCTTCTGGGCCCCAACGGCGCGGGCAAAACCACACTGATTGCGACGATCTGTGGACTGGCAAGCCCCACATCCGGCAGCATCCGCGTGGGCGGCTATGATATCAACGTCGACTATCGCGCGGCGCGGAAGCTGATTGGTCTGGTCCCCCAAGAAATTTCGCTCGAGCCGTTTGAAACCGTTATGAACACTTTAAAATTCTCGCGCGGCCTGTTTGGCCTCGGCCCCAGCCCTGCCCTTACCGAACGTATATTAAAGCAACTTTCTCTATGGGACAAACGCCATGCACAAATAAAATCTTTGTCAGGCGGCATGCGACGTCGGGTAATGATTGCCAAAGCCTTGGTCCATGAACCCCGTATTTTGTTTCTTGATGAACCTACCGCTGGCGTAGACGTTGAGTTGCGACGAGATATGTGGACATTGATCTCACAACTCAAAGCCGATGGTGTCACGATCATTCTAACCACGCATTATATCGACGAAGCCGAGGCAATCGCCGACCGGATCGCGGTGATAGATAACGGCAGAATTTTGCTGGTCGAAAGTAAAACCACACTTATGCAGCAAATGGGGCAAAAAACGTTGACCATTGAATTAACAGAACCGGCCAGTTCTCTGCCCGAAAGCTTAGCGGCTTATAATCTGAGTTTGATCAATGACGGGCAAGCCATTAAATATGCTTATGGCGCAACTGGCGAAAGAACCGGAATCACCACTTTATTGTCCGACCTGTCAAAAGCGGGCTTTTTGCTGCGCGACCTACATACCGAGCAAAGCAGCCTTGAGGAGATTTTTATCACGTTGCTACAGGATGCAAATAAATGAATTGGTATGCCATAAGAACTATTTATTTTTTCGAAATGAACCGGTTTTTTCGAACGCTGAAGCAGAGTTTTCTATCACCAGTTCTGTCAACATCTCTTTATTTCGTGGTATTTGGCGCAGCCCTGGGCAGCCGGATAGACCAGATTGAGGGTGTCAGCTATGTGGCTTTTCTGGTGCCAGGGCTGATCATGCTGAGCGTGATCACCCAAGCAACCTCAAACGCTGCATTTGGAATCCATCTGCCCAAATACACTGGCACGATCTATGAGCTGTTGTCAGCACCGGTCAATACATTTGAGATTATTTTGGGATACATTGGGGCCGCCGCAAGCAAAGCCCTGTTCATCGGATTGGTCATACTGGCGACGTCGACAATTTTTGTCGATCTGACCATCGCCCACCCCGTCGCAATGATGACCATATTGCTGCTGACCTGTATCAGCTTTGCACTATTTGGCTTTATCATCGGAATTTGGGCGATCAATTTCGAACAATTGCAGTTAATCCCACTTTTGGTAATCACACCATTGGTGTTTCTGGGTGGCTCGTTTTACTCCATCTCGATGCTGCCGCCACTTTGGCAAAAAATCACGCTGTTTAATCCCGTTGTCTATTTAATTTCTGGATTTCGCTGGTCGTTTTTTGATGCCTCTGACGTCCCGATTACAATCAGTTTACTGGCCATCAGCGGCTTCATCATTCTCTGCCTTTGGGTGATCTTTTGGATGTTCAAGACCGGCTATCGTCTGCGCAGCTGAGGTAGACCACCAGATCGGTTCCCGAATTTTGAAACACGCATAAATATTCTTGCGCCGCCTTGTTTGCAGCTGCGGATACAACTAAATACGCAGTATGACATTTAGCATTCCCTTTTTGAACAAAACGCCCACAGTTGCGATCTTGCGGCTTACCGGCACAATCGCGGCCGGTGGTCGTGGACAGCTCAACGACCAGACGCTGGCACCCTATATTGAAAAAGCCTTTAGCAAAGGCAAACCGGCAGCAGTCGCTCTGGTGATTAATTCACCGGGGGGATCACCGGTTCAATCCTCGCTAATCGCTGCGCGCATTCGCCGGCTTGCCGACGATAAAAAACTGCCGGTGCTTGCCTTTGTAGAAGACGTTGCAGCCTCTGGTGGCTATTGGCTGGCTGTCAGCGCAGATGAAATCTGGGTTGATCCCGGATCCATTATTGGTTCGATCGGGGTGATTTCAGCCGGCTTCGGCGCACCGGCCTTTCTGGAACGACAAGGGCTGGAACGCCGCGTATATACCGCCGGAAAATCTAAATCGACACTGGATCCGTTCCGACCGGAAAACCCCGAGGATGTCGGCCGTCTTAAAACCATACTGGATCAGCTCCACAACGTGTTTATCAACCATGTGAAAACACGTCGAGGCACCAAACTTTCCGACGAACAGGATTTATTTAGTGGCGAATTTTGGACAGGACAGCGTGCTGTGGAACTGGGTTTAGTGGATGGGATTGGCCATCTCGTGCCCCTGATGAAAGACAGGTTTGGTGACAAGGTCCGGTTCCGAAGCTATGATGTGAAACGCAATATTCTGACGCGCCTAGGCACATCAATGGTGCAAGACGCTTTTACAGGCATAGAAGAACGCGCGCAATTCGCCCGGTTTGGTTTGTAAAATGATTCTCAAGGTCGTGGTCCTGTTTCTGGTCGGCATGGGTGTGCTAGCAATGTTCGGCAAACTGAAGTTTCCAGGGAAAAAGAGACTGGACGCCGCGCGCTGCCCATCCTGTGGTCGCTTTAATATTGGTACCGGCCCCTGCGCCTGTGGTAACGGCAAGGGCTGATCTGTGGTCTGGCTATCGGCGGCTCTAGGATTCGCGCTCCTTATTCTGGCAGGCGATTCGCTGGTTAAAGGGGCGGTTAATCTGAGTTTGCGTTTGGGCATACCAGCCTTGATCGTCAGTCTCACGGTGGTCGCCTTTGGCACCTCGGCACCGGAACTGATCATAGCGATCAATGCAGTCATCGAGGGTGTGCCAAGCCTCGCATTGGGCAATATCGTTGGCTCGAACACGGCAAATATTTTGCTGGTGCTAGGTCTGCCTGCCATATTTGCAACCTTAGACAGCAGCGAACATGATACCAAAAAAGCCTATCTGGCCATGATGGTGGCCACATGCCTGTTTATAGGGCTGGCGTTTTTGGGTGTATTTGTATGGCAAAGCGGGCTGATATTGCTGGTACTATTGGTATATATCCTTGGCGATACCCTAAGGGATGCGCAACGCCACAGTGACGAACGCACCGAAAACACAGACATGCATCCATCTTTAACCCTCGAGGCAAAGCCCCAGATGCATTGGTGGAAGATCGCAATATATCTGACGCTGGGCATCATCGGCCTGCCACTGGGCGCACATATACTTGTGGAGAGCGCGAGCCATATTGCCCGGCTGTTTGGGGTAAGCGAAGCGATCATTGGCTTGACGCTTGTTGCGTTGGGCACCTCCCTGCCCGAATTGGCAACCACCATAACGGCCGCTTTGCGGCGACAAGCGGATGTCGCCTTGGGCAATGTCATCGGCTCAAATATGTTTAACCTCCTGGCCATCATGGGTCTGAGCACTTTGGTCGGGACGGTTCCGGTTGATAACACATTTCTAACCTTTGATTTATGGGTCATGTTGAGTGCCTCGCTCCTGTTGATCCCATTCGTATTTTTCAAATGGAACATTACCCGACGCTTTGGCCTTGGCTTGACTGCGCTGTATCTGTTCTATGTCACCTTAGTAGTGATGTAAGCCAACGCGGGAGATTTTGATGAAACGGGCTTTGGTGACCGGCGCTGGTGCGCGGATCGGACGGGAGATGGCGCTTTATCTGGGGCAACAGGGATATGATGTGGCCGTCCACTATGCCACCTCCCATCAGGCTGCCGAAGAGGTCGCGGAACTTCTGCGCGGGATGGGGCGAAATGCGATCGCTTTGCAAGCCGATCTGCTGGACGAGTCGGCAGTTCAAAATCTAGTTCCAGCGACAATGCAGGCGTTGGGTGGCCCCATAACCTGCCTGATCAATAACGCCTCAATTTTTGAATATGACAATATTACCAATGCCACACGCAAAAGTTGGGACCGTCATATGGAAAGCAATCTGCGCGCACCGTTCGTTTTGACACAGGCGCTGGCCGCGCATGCGCCAGAGCCACTCTATGATCACGAAAATGAGCCATTGGCGCGGGCTTTGGTGATCAATATGATCGATCAGCGCGTTCGCAAGCTGACACCTGAATTCATGACCTATACGATCGCCAAAATGGGTCTGTGGGCCTTTACCCAAACCGCCGCACAGAGCCTCGCGCCGAACGTGCGGGTCAATGCCATCGGCCCGGGGCCAACGCTTCAGGGCGCGCGCCAAAGCGCCGAACACTTTGCTGCACAGCGCCGCAATACCATTTTGCAACGGGGTGCAGGGACAAACGATATTAACAATGCGCTTGGATATTTTCTGAACGCAACCGCGGTAACCGGGCAATTGCTCTGCGTTGACGGGGGGCAGCATCTGGGCTGGAAGACCCCCGATGTACAAAATGACTAATGGATCGCATTCATTTCGTGACACGAGTTATGCACTTGCCACACAACCGTTGCGAAAGCTTAAATAAAAACCTAACGTTTTCAATATTTTGCCACACATAAAAATAATATCGTTTATAAACAACAGTTTAAATAAGTGCCTATTTTTTAGGCAATGTGAGGAAGATGGTTGAATATAACGAAAAATTCCATCCCCGGTAAAGTTATATACAAACTTATCCACAGAAACCGTGGACATTTTTCTTCTTGCTATCGCATTATTTTGAGTGCAGCGCCCATCAAGAATCACTAGATAAAATTATGGCTGAAGCAAACACCACAGAATCGTCCGCGCCACCTACCGGAAGGCACGTAATCGCAGCCTATGTCCGAACGCTGGACAGCTCTCCTGGTGTCTACCGCATGCTGGATGCTCAGGCGCGGGTGCTCTATGTCGGCAAAGCGCGCAATTTAAAAATGCGGGTCACCAATTATACGCGGCCAACGGGTCATTCTGGCCGCATCGACCGGATGATCTCGGAAACGGCGCGCATGATGTTTCTGACCACACGCACCGAGACTGAGGCACTGCTGCTTGAACAAAACCTGATCAAACAACTCAAACCCCGCTATAATGTGCTTTTGCGGGATGACAAAAGCTTTCCAAACATATTGGTCGGGTCCGAACATGCCTTCCCACAAATTAGCAAACACCGGGGCGCAAAAAAAAGCAAAGGCAACTATTACGGCCCATTTGCCAGTGCCGGTGCCGTAAACCGCACCCTGACACAATTGCAACGGGTGTTCCTGCTGCGCGATTGTTCGGACGCAATGTTCGACAGCCGCAGCCGTCCCTGTCTGCTGTATCAGATCAAACGCTGTTCAGCCCCTTGTGTCGATAAAATTAGCACTGACGATTACGCTGCCACCGTCGCAGATGCCGAGCGGTTTTTATCAGGCCGCTCAACCGAGATCCAAGAACTGCTCGCCACTCAAATGCAGGCGGCCGCCGAGAAAATGGAATTTGAACGCGCCGCAGCCCTTAGAGACCGCATTCGGGCGTTGACACAGGTTCAAAGCGCGCAAGGCATCAACCCGCGCGGTGTCATCGAAGCTGATGTAATAGCCCTGCATCTGGCGGGGGGGCAGGCATGTGTCCAGGTGTTTTTTATCCGCGCCAACCAAAACTGGGGCAATCAGGATTTCTATCCCCGCATCGGGCCCGATGTGGAGGAGGCCGAAGTACTTGAGGCCTTCATCGGGCAGTTCTATGACAGCAAAGATCCGCCGCGCATGCTGTTGTTATCGCACCCGATTGAGAACGCTGACCTGATGACAGAGGCCCTGACAGGCAAACTTGGCCGCAAAGTTGAGATCATCGTCCCCCAGCGAAGCGAAAAAGCCGAATTGGTCGACGGCGCATTGCGCAATGCCCGCGAAAGTCTGGCGCGCAAGCAGTCTGAAACCGCCAGTCAGGGCAAATTACTGAAAGGGCTGGCCGAGGCTTTTGCCATGGACGCCCCCCCCCGGCGCATCGAAGTCTATGACAATAGTCATATCCAAGGCAGCCATGCCGTGGGTGGTATGATTGTCGCGGGCCCCGAAGGATTCATAAAAAGCCAGTATCGCAAGTTTAACATCAAGGGCGACGATCTAACCCCCGGTGATGACTTTGGCATGATGAAAGAAGTCTTGAGCCGTCGCTTTAAGCGATTGTTAAAAGACGACCCCGATCGCGACAAAGCACTCTGGCCCGATTTACTTTTGATTGACGGTGGCGCCGGTCAGGTCAGTGCAGTGGCCGAAATTATGAACGATTTTGGCATCAATGATCTACCGATGATCGGCGTGGCAAAAGGCGTTGATCGCGATCACGGCAAGGAAGAATTTCACCGGATCGGGCAACGCCCATTTGCCCTGCGCCATAATGACCCTGTGCTGTATTTCATCCAGCGGCTGCGCGACGAGGCGCATCGGTTTGCCATTGGTACTCATCGGGCCAAACGCGCCAAAACCATCACCGCCACCCCGCTTGACGAGGTGCCGGGCGTCGGCGCCGGACGCAAAAAAGCCCTGCTATCACATTTTGGTTCTGCCAAAGCAGTAAGCCGCGCCAATCTGATTGATCTCAAAGCAGTTGACGGTATTTCAAGCGCACTGGCCGAAACGATTTACGCCTTTTTCAACGACCGTGGCTAGATGGGTTCACAGTCCCTGACCCCGCCCGCCTTTCTCAAATCAAAGCGCTGGGTTAAGATCACGCCAGCACGGCAGGATATCGCCATCAGACGGAGTTGCTAAATAGACGGCGCGGGCTATTGCACGCGACAAACACATCGCTCCGGCATGGCATAAAAAAGCCATTTCACGATCATCAACCATAGCCTTTTGCTGTGCAGTTGCCACAGAAAACACCAGATCGCCATCCATCGGCATATGTGCAGGCAACGTTGCCCGCCCGATCCCGTCATGTGCCGCCACCGCCAGGCGTTTGGCAGCCGCTTTGTCAAGCGTCGCATCCGTGGCCACAATCGCGATTGTCGTGTTACCAAGCGCCGACATCGCAGCGGGCTTTTTAGAAGTGATTGTATATCCCAGTCCAGACAGCGGATCCGGCCCCAACCCGCCAAATTCTTGGTTCAACTCAAACGGCGCGGCCCAGAAATGCCGCGCACCTGGGGTAGTGACATTGCCAATCGGGTTAACTGCAACCAGCGCGCCAACCGTTACCCCGCTGTCCAGCACCAGTGACGCCGACCCCAGACCGCCTTTCAACGTGCCAGTCAACGCTCCCGTTCCCGCCCCGACGCTGCCCAGATCAAAATCATCCCTCACGCCCGCTAACGCCCGAGCCCCTAGTTCGGGATAAGGATTATCCTGCCAGTTTTTTTGACCACCATTGAGCAGATCGGCCAGTATAGCTGTCGGCACCAATGGGACATGCAGCGCGCCCAGCGAAAATCCACGCCCCTGAGCGCGCAGTCCCGTCACAACACCGCTTGCCGCATCCAGACCAAACGCAGACCCCCCCGACAAAACCAGCGCGTCAACCGATTGCACGGATTTATCAGGCTCCAACAAATCGGTGTCCCGGGTGCCCGGCGCTCCACCCATGACCGCATAAGAGGCAGTGAACGGCGCAGTCCCCAGCAAAACAGTGCTGCCAGATTTCAGGTCTTCATCTTGCGCGTTTCCCACCATGAGCCCGGCGACATCCGTGATCAAATTGCGCGCGCCGGGACCCATCAGATACAGCGCCCGCCATCGACCCGCAGACAAACGCCGGTGATCATACTGGCCTCATCAGAGCACAGATAGAGCGCAGCATTGGCCATATCTTCGGGCGTTGAAAACCGTCCCAGAGGGATTGTCGACAAAAACTTGGCCCGTATTTCAGGTGTATCCTCCCCCATAAAAGATTTCAAAAGCGGGGTTTCCCCCGCCACCGGATTCAACGCATTCACCCGAATACCAGACGGCGCAAGCTCGATCGCCATCGTCTCGGTTGCGGTATTCACCCAACCCTTGGAGGCATTATACCAGTTCAGATTAGGCCGTGGCGAAATTCCCGCAGTTGACGATACGTTTAAGAAAACACCGCTCTTGCGCTGTTTCATAGCCGGGATGAAAATCTGTGATGCCAGATAGATAGATTTACAATTGACTGCAAAGACACGATCAAAATCTGCCTCGCTCACCGTCTCCATCGGGGTTGGTAAATGCGTGACACCGGCGTTGTTTACAACTATATCCAACGCTCCAAACTGCGCCTCAACTTCAGCCGCCAACGCCGTGACCTGAGTACGATCGGCAACGTCAAGCTGATAGGACGCAGCTTTGTCCCCCAGTTCAGCTGCTAGTGTTTGTACGCCGGCGCCATTTAAATCTGCCAACATCACCTGCGCCCCTTCGGCAATAAATTTCCGCGCGATACCAGCTCCAAACCCCGATGCGGCACCCGTTACAATCGCTATTTTTCCCAATAATCTCATGCTTTTCTCCCGTTGATGTTTATGACATCCGTTCAAGGCGTTTGACCACAAAGAGATAAACCGCATCCCTGCGCGCCCTGCTGCAATCACCAGTGATAAATTTCAATTTATGTTTTGCAAGGTATAACTCCAAAGAACAGCGCGTTACAGCGCAAGATGTCTTGGCAAAGGCGGTAATCTGGGCGCCGCCGCCAAGAGACTTTTTGTATAGGGATGGCGCGGTTCCACCAACACCTGATCTGTCGCCCCGTGTTCAACAATTGTGCCCGCCTGCATCACCAGAACCCGATCGGTGATACTGCGCACCACCGATAAATCATGGCTGATGAATAGATAACTCAGCGCAAATCGGGTCGACAAATCGGCGATCAAATCCAGAATTTGCGCCCGGACCGAAACATCCAGCGCCGAGACCGCTTCATCAAACACGATCAATTCAGGGCGTAGGATCAAAGCGCGCGCAATCGCCAGACGCTGACGCTGCCCTCCCGAAAATTCATGCGGATATTTATCCCCATCTCCGGTCACCAGTCCCACCGCCTCCAGCGCCTCGGACACGGCGCTTTCCCGGTCCTGCTCAGACAGTGGAGCGTCAAGCAAATGATAGGGTTCGGTGATCAGCCGTGCCACTTTATGACGCGGATTAAACGACCCATACGGGTCTTGGAACACCACTTGAATGTTACGCCGCACCTCGCGGTTTGGCCGCGATCCGGCCCAGACCGGCGCACCGTTCAGGGTGATCGTGCCCGCCTGCACCGGTTCAAGCCCCAAAATCGCCCGCGTCAGCGTCGACTTTCCACAACCGCTTTCCCCAACCAGACCCAACCGCTCACCGGCCCGCAGCGTAAAGTTGACTTTATCCACCGCGCGAAACAATTGGGGGGCGGAAAAAATACCCCTGCGGGGCAATTGATAGGCCCGCGTCACATCGCACACCTGCAGCAAGGGCGTGGCCTCAAGCGGTGGTGGTGGCAGGCTGACCTGATGGCTTGATGCCTCAAACAACATTTGCGTATAAGGATGCGACATCGCAGCAAACAGCTGTTTGGTTGGCCCACGTTCCAAAACCTCGCCATGCCGCATGATCAATATGTGATCTGCCAGATCCCCCACAACTGCCAGATCATGCGTGATAATCAACATCCCCATGCCCTCTTGACGCACCAGATCTTTCAAAAGTGCCAGTATCTGCGCCTGTGTGGTGACATCCAGGGCTGTTGTCGGCTCATCTGCAATCAGAAATTTTGGTCGCAAAACGATCGCCATTGCAATCACCACACGCTGCCGTTGACCACCAGACAATTGGTGAGGGTAGCGTGATAAGGAAAATTTTTCCGGGGGCAAGCCAACCCGTGCGAGCACTTCGGCGGCACGCAAACGCGCCGCTGCCTTTGACGATTTCCGGTGAATCAAAATTGTCTCAAGCACTTGATCCCCAATGGTTTTCAATGGGTTTAGCGCAGTCATAGGCTCTTGAAAAATCATCCCGATGTGATTTCCGCGCAGACGGCACATCTCAGGCTCTGACAAGGCCAGCATGTCGCGACCATCAAGCTGGATCTGCCCAGAGGGTCGCATGCCCGCCGGCAGCAGCCCCATGATCGCAAGTGCGGTCATCGATTTACCCGACCCACTTTCGCCGGTGATGGCAACTATTTCACCCGCGCGTACCGACAGGCTGACAGCATCCAAAATTTTCAAATGTCCCAAAGTGAGAGATAAATCCACTACGTCCAAAGTGCTGTCATCGCTCATACGGGCCGCCCCCGCAGTTTCGGATCCAGCCGATCGCGCAATCCATCCCCCATCAGATTAAGCCCAAGCACAGTGAGAATAATCGCGCCCCCTGGCACCAAGGCCAGATGTGGGGCAAAAGACACCATAGTCTGGGCATCTGCCAACATGCGCCCCCAAGAGGGCAGCGGCGGCTGCGCACCCAGCCCGACATAACTCAGCCCTGCTTCGGCCAGAATGCCAAGACTGAACTGGATTGTGCCCTGCACGATCAGCAAGTTCGCCAAATTCGGCAAAATATGTTCAACCGAAATGAGCAACCCCGATTTGCCCGCCACCCGCGCCGACAGTATAAATTCACGCTCCCAAAGGCTCAGAGCGCCACCGCGGGTTACCCGGGCAAACACGGGAATGTTGAAAATGCCAATCGCAATAATGGCGTTGACCGCACCAGCGCCAAAAATAGCGGTGATTAATATCGCAATCACCAGAGATGGAAAGGCAAAGATTAGGTCGTTGGCCCGCATAATCATCTCATCCAGCCAGCTGTTTTTGCGCGCCGCCGCAAGCAGACCCAACGGCACCCCAATGAGAATACCGATGCCAACCGCAATCAACGCCACGGCAATTGAGGTGCGGGCGCCAACCATAATCATCGACAGCAGATCGCGTCCGAAATGATCGGTTCCAAGCCAGTGCTGCCCATTTGAGCGCTGTAATTTATTGGGAATATCCACAAGCGTCACATCAAACGGGACCCAGATAAAAGACACCAAAGCGGCGATGGCAAAACACAGCGTCATCGCAGCGCCAATAATCAATGTAAACGATCCCCTCACAGCCGGCTCCTGAGGCGGGGATCAACCGCTGCATAGGCCAGATCAACGGCAAAATTTACTACGATCACCGCAAATACCAACAGCATCACAACGCTTTCAACCACGATCAGATCGCGCTGGCTGATCGACTGGAACACCAGCCGTCCCAGTCCTGGCAAATAGAATACCTGTTCGATGATAATGGCACCCGCCAACAAAAACGAAAACTGCAGCCCCATGATGGTCAAAACTGGGATCAGCGCATTGCGCAGCCCGTGACGCCACAACGTTTGCTGGCGCGTCAGCCCTTTGGCGCGCGCGGTGCGCATAAAATCCTCGCTCAGAATATCGATCAACGCGCTGCGCATCACCCGAGACAAGATCGCCGCCTGCGGCAAAGCCAAGGCTACAGCCGGCAGGGTCAAGGCCTTGAGCCCAATCAACAGACCCGCATCCCAACCCGGGAACCCCCCAGCAGAAAACCAGCGCAGGTTGATCGCAAAAATAACCACCAGAATCATCGCAAACCAGAAGTTTGGCACCGCAATGCCCAGCTGTGTCAGTCCCATGACCACCATATCTCCCCGCCCGCCACGACGGTTGGCGGCATAGAGCCCGACGGGCAACGCAATCACTGTCGACAGGGTCAGCGCCATAAGCGCCAGCGGCAAGGACACCCACATGCGATCTGCAATCATTTGCCCAACCGGTACCCTGTAAGTATACGAAATGCCGAAATCCCCCGACAGCATCCCACCGACCCAAGCCAGATATCGCTGGGTTTTCGGCACGTCGAGGCCCAATTCGGCCCGCAACGCTGCCACCGTGTCAGGCTGGGCATTGATGCCCAACATAAAGCGGGCCGGATCACCGGGAGCCACTTCAATCACGGCAAAAATAATCAGCGAAGCCACCACCAGACTGATCACGAGGGATAAAAGGCGTTTCAGACTATAGCGCAGCATCGTCTGTCCGGTCTATCCACCCCGCCTGTGCAATACTGCACACGGCGGCAGTGGACTGTGGGCTCAATCGGCCCAACTGATTCCAGTCAGGTCGATCGCCTGCGTTGGCGCATTAAGCCACATGCCCTGCACACCGGTCTTGGCAACGCTGGTCGCCGCCAACTGGAAAAGATAGCCGTTGACATAATCGGTTGAGATAATGGTCTGCGCCTCTTGCAACATCGCCCGGCGTTGATCCGGATCTGCCGTCGCGGTCAGGCGGGTCATTAAATCCTGAAAGGCGGGATTGTCATACTGAAAATAATACTCTGGACGTGCATAGATGCCGATATCCATCGGTTCGGTGTGACTGACAATCGTCAGACCATAATCCTTGCCGCGAAACACCTGTTCGAGCCATTGCGCCCATTCAAGGTTTGAAATCTCGGCGTTTATGCCCACCGCGCGCAATTGGGCGGCAATAATTTCACCGCCACGCCGCGCATAAGAGGGCGGTGGCAATTTCAATGTGGTGGTAAAGCCGTCGGCGAAACCTGCTTCGACCAGCAGCGCCTTGGCTTTGGCCGGATCATAGGCTGAATTGCCGGTCAAATCGATATAGGCGGGGTTATGCGGCGCAAAATGGCTGCCGATCGGGGTGCCATAGCCGAACATTGCACCGTCAATGATTGCCTGACGGTCAATCGCATGGGCCAGAGCCTGACGCACCAGCTTGTTGTCAAACGGCGGCATTTTATTGTTTGTCGACAAGATGGTTTCGCCCTCAGTCGACCCAATCAACAACTTGAAACGGGGGTCAGCATCAAACTGTGGCAGATTTTCTGGCGCCGGAAAGGTCTGAAATGCGTCGATGTCTTCCGACATCATTGCCGCAAAGGCTGCAGTTGGATCGGAAATAAACTTAAAGGTTGCAGCCTCAAGCGCCGGGGCGGTGCCCCAATAGTCCCCATTGCGCGCAAGATCAATCCTGTCCCCCTGCACCCAATTCACAAACCGAAACGCGCCAGTGCCAACCGGGTTGGATTTTATCGTCTCGATTGTCTCAGGGGCAACGATCACCGCATCCCCCCAAGCCAGATTAAACAACAGGTTGCCATTCGGGGCCTCAAGCGTCAGAGCCACCGTCAGCGGGTCGATCACAGCCACGTCTGCAATACCAGCAAACAGCGCTTTTTGAGCGTTGGTGCTGTCTTCAGCCCGTGCCCGATCGAGGGAAAATTTAACATCGGCGGCATCCATTGCCGTCCCATCATGAAACTGGACATCACCTCGCAGATGAAACGTATACCGCAGACCATCATCTGAAATATCCCAGCTTTTTGCCAGACCGGGCACCACCGAGCCATCGCCCATGAATCGTGTCAAACCCTCAAAGATGTTTGAATAAACAACGTTGTCGATCGCGCCCGCAGCTGCGCTGGTCGGGTCAAGATGCGGCGGCTCAAGCTGCATCCCAATGGTGATATCAGTCTCAGCAGCTGAAGCAGTGCCAAAACTGGCAATCAAAGCCAAGACAGATGTGAAAGCACGGGTCGTACACCGTTGTGGCATTATCCTATTCCTCTCAATCAAAGTATAGCGTCAAAATAGTCGGTTACAGACTGCGCTAACTTGGCCTACTTGTCTACTGCCAACACGCACAATAAAATATACCACAGAAAAAATCCGTGTCCGGATACCCGGATACCCGCACGCCAAAATAG
>Ga0209307_1001511_pt1 | contig 14483 bp, 15 predicted proteins | sample COGITO_mtgs_1105_FD_185519 | JGI IMG/M metagenome (GOLD analysis project Ga0209307, IMG submission 185519) | Pelagic marine microbial communities from North Sea - COGITO_mtgs_110530 (SPAdes) (version 2) | ecosystem: Environmental > Aquatic > Marine > Epipelagic ... | reverse complement strand
TAAAACGCTATGTGAAATTTTATAATAACAGAAGACTACATGGACTACTAGGGCGCATAACACCAATGGAAAAATGGAACGCAGATAAGAAGCTTATTGCAATAAAAAAATTAACCGCTTAAGTAATGATCGAAATTTAAAAGAATACTCTTGTTTTATAGGGGTCAAAACAAGTCCTAAATGAAAATTGGTGATAATCTAACCATAATGATTCCGGTTGAAGCCATTTTTGATGATTCTCCAAATCTTTAATATTCCAGCTATTGATTGACTTGTCATCAAAGAACTCAATAGTTTTTACTTTTTCATTTAAATCCGAACTTTCGTAGAAATCTATTACCGTTTTATCATCGAAGTTTATAGACACAATTCCGATTCCTAACTCACTTTGGGGAAAAGAAATTAACGATACTAAATTGAAAACTATAAATATTATTATTCTCATTGGTTTTTTCGCATTATGCACAACGTCTCCGTATATGAAACGTAGCGTGCAAAAAGACGCTATCGTTTCGGATTATACACGAGCCGAATTTTTAAATTTTTCTTTTTATCTTAATTTTCTCAAAAAGCCAAATTTAAAAATTTGGCGGTCTTTGTAAATATACACAAGCCTCTCGGAAAGCCTATATTAGCTATGTTTTATATACATTGTTGGCAACTGGCTTTTTCGTTCAGTTTAGACTTCGGCTATTTCAAATCCTTGTTTTCTCGCCAAATCAACAATGTTATTTATATTGTCTTTTCCCCATTCTGTACACACGACAAATTGAATATTATCTGCACTTGTTAAAATTTCATTGTCGGCAATAAAGTGTCTTTTGTTGCCTTTATTCGCATATTTAATTTCTACAGATTCGAGCGTATTAATTACTCCAGTTGAGCCTTGATATTCATCGAGAAAAACATTTTTCAAACTTTTGAAACTTGATGGTTTTTTCTTTAAATATTCTTTTACCAATTCCAAGACAAATCTGTTTTTCGGCAGTCTTTTACCTTTTCCGTTAATTATATACTTGGTTTTGTCTCTTGTATTTTGTTGTCCATTTGATTCCCAAACTTTCGCAGGTACTTTTTGAGTTATTTGTTCCGTTGCAACATTTCCCGAAATGGTTATTGAAATTTTTTTCAGAACGTTGTCGATTAATTCGGCATCATATTTATTTAGAAAATCTTGCTTAATCAATTCTAAAATTTCCGTTTGATAAGCTGGTGATAATATTTTTTGATGCAATTTTTTTTGCTCCGATTTTCGGTTAATTTTTTTCAGAGAATTTAAGGTAAACGACTCCAACAATTCTTTGCTAAAGTTCTCTTTTGAAAACAATTCAACAAACTTTTGACCTTTTATGTTGTCTTTGTTAAATTCGATTGTTTCAAGTAAAACTGGGTCATCGTGTTCTATTAAATCTCCATCGTAAAATATTTGGATTACTTGTCCGATTAAAACGCCATATTGAAGTCTTAATTGACGCATATACGAAAATAACTGTTGCTGAAAATTTATGTTTAATGGTATGCTCGGTTGCTTAATTTCAATTACAAAGAGGTTTTTCTTTTCGGCTGAGTTGATAACAAAATCAGGCATTATTCTGTTTGAAGCTCCAATTTGAAATGAAGGTCGGATTTGTATATCTCCTAAAAATTCTTTCCAGTCCAAAACTCTCAAAGCTTGAATTACATTTTGTTCAAATTCACTTTCGCTAATGTCGGTCCGAATATTTTCAGATAGATAAAAGCATATTTCTTTCCATTTTTCGTTGTTCATTCTCGGTTTTCTCGATGTTTCTTTAGCTTGTTGCCAACAATTGGCTAAGCGTAATATTACGCTTAGCCTTTTTTTAGAGGTGCTAATCTAAAGGATTTTTAATTTCTTTAAAAGTATTTGTAGCAATAGGAGTGTATATCTCTGTCGTCTTAGTAACACCATGTCCTAAGAGCGCTTGTATTTGCCTTATACCAGTGCCAGATTCTAAAAGGGGCGTAGCAAAACTATATCCTTAAATATGCGGTGTTACGGTGATGTTTAAATTTGATTTTTTTGCAGCGTTTTTTACGATATTTAGTACGCTTCTCCCGCTGTATTTATTTCCAATCAAACACACCTCAGAGTGTCTACCTTATTCATAATAAACACTAATTTTTTAGCAAGTCTCTAAACGTAACTATAAATTCTAAATGAGCCTAGTACAAACTCCTCTTCACTAAATTAAGTATTTACAGAAAATAGATACTAAGTAAGTATGTAGCGCACAGACACCAAATAGCTACAACCAAAAAAAGAAGCCCTTTCGGGCTTCTTTTTTTTCTAAATAAATAGTACATCCTAAAAGTATACCTACTTAAAATTAGCTATTCTTTATCTTTCTTAATCGACTTGGTAACCCCTTGAGCTGTTTCGCTATTGCGTGCAGATTCTTTTCTTTTGGCTTCTAAGATGTCTTTATCAAAATGTACACCATCAGAATGCATATCGGTAGGGTTAAATTCGCTCTTCTTCTCCATATTCTTTTTTTACAAAAATAAAATTCCTCTTAGAATAAGAGCGTCGCATTTAAAATTTCCTTAACGCTATTCCTAAGGTATGCTCCCAAACGTAGCATTCGTATGAGATTCCGAATGCTACTAGTAATTTGTTTAGTAAATAGCATTTAGATAATTTCTAATTTTTTAAAAGGAGTGAACTGTAGTGCTGGAGGGTTTAATTCTGAGTCAAATGAATAATTTTTAAGAGCACATTACATTTCTGAAACCAACAAACCAACTTAAAACCTTAAAGGCAGTTCCTACATTTTATTATTTAAGATATATAGATTTTAAAATTATAAGATTTTCATTTATAGATAATTAAATGATGTTAAAGCTTTAAAAACGCACTTTAAAAAAAGATTTAAGAAATATTTAGCTACAATAATGTAATATTATACTTACTTTTTAGTTTTACAGAAGAACAATTCAACTAAAAATAAGAATACCATGGTTAATTTAATGCTAGAGTATAGCAAAACAATCTTAACGAAAGTTAGTTTTGATGCAGTACTATTTAGTAAAGAACTAGATAAGGCCTTATCTACTTTAATGCCAGAAGAAGCTATAGAGTTAAAATTTTGGTTGTATAATTTTGTAGATGATAAACCAGAACTAGCAGAACAAATTCCTAATATAGTTAATATGGAAATGGCTATCTAGTACTTAATACTTGTTTACAGGACTAATAATTTTCACATCTTGAAAAGCAATAGCTCCTTTTACAATACTGGTAATTACATCTTTTAGTGCGTTTGTAATTTGTATTTTAAGTTCATTTTTATGATAGATAATGCTCACCTCTCTAGCCGGTGAAGGCGCTACAAACTCCTTTATATATTCCTTATTTTTAGGATTTAATTCTAGTGAATTTAAATAGGGGAGTAAGGTCATGCCCAACCCTTCGTTAGATAAATTTACCAAAGTTTCAAAACTACCGCTTTGTAGTTTAAAGTGCTCATCTCCTAGTTTTCTAGGGTCTCCGCATAAGTTTAAAACACCCTCTCTAAAGCAATGCCCGTCTTGCAGTAACAATATATCATCTATATCTAAATCTGTAACATTTAGTTCATTTGCAGCGCCTAGTCTATGGTTTGCAGGTACATACCCTACAAATGGCTCGTAGTATAACGGACGCTCTATAATAAAATCAATGGCTAGCGGTGTAGCAGCAATGGCAGCGTCTATATGCCCATCTTCAATATTTTTTATAAGATTTTCTGTGCTTTGTTCTTTTATAATCAGGTTTACCTTTGGGTACTTCGTAATAAAAGTTTTTAAAAACATGGGTAGCAATGTAGGCATTACAGTAGGTATCATACCTAAGGTAAAATTGCCGCCTACAAACCCATTATCTTGGTCTACAATATCTTTTATACGTTCGGCTTCATTTACTACATTCTTCGCTTGCGCCACAATCTTTTTTCCAACCTCAGTAATGGAAATCGGCTTTTTGCTTCGGTCAAACAATAATACCCCAAGTTCATCTTCTAACTTTTGCACCTGCATGCTTAACGTAGGTTGCGTAACAAAGCTCTTAGTGGCCGCAAGCGTAAAGTTTTTATGCTCTGCTACTGCTAAAACATAGTGTAATTGGGTAATAGTCATACGTGTAATTTAGACTCATAAAGATATTAAAACATATGATCTAACGTGTGTTAATATGCTTACTATTATTGAAAATGAGCCTTAAAAAAAAGCTTTTTTTTTACGATTAAAGTATAAATTCTAAGAAGAGAATAGTTTCACTTAAATATTAATAATACATCATTCGAAAAGCAAGCTTTAGAAGTACATCAGTTACTAAATGAAAAAGTATATGTGTTAGTAATTACTGTATTGAGATTAAGAAAGACTGATAAAGAGCAGTACTTTAGGTACATAAAAACTATATAAGATGACACAAATAAAATCATACGCAGCAAAGGAAAAGGGAGCAGATTTAGAACCTTTTAAAATTGAGAGAAGAGCCGTGAAGGAAAAGGATGTAAAAATTGATATTCATTATTGTGGTGTTTGCCATAGCGATCTTCATCAGGTTAAAAACGATTGGAAAAACTCGCAATATCCTGTAGTACCAGGGCATGAGATTATTGGTAAGATAACGGAAGTAGGCGCTGGGGTAAGTAATTATAAGGTTGGAGATTTAGTGGGCGTAGGTTGTCTGGTAGATTCCTGTAGGGATTGTGGTGCTTGTGAAGATGACTTGGAACAATTTTGTGAAAAAGGAGCAACATGGACGTATAATAGCGAAGACAAACATTCTGGCGGACATACATTTGGTGGTTATTCTGAAGCCATTATTGTGCATGAAGATTTCGTACTACGTGTGCCAGAAAATTTAGATGCCAAGGCTGCAGCACCCTTGTTATGTGCAGGGATCACTACATTTTCACCTTTAGCACATTGGGGTGTTAAGAAAGGCGACAAAGTAGGTGTTATTGGCTTAGGCGGTTTGGGTCATATGGGCGTTAAATTTGCACATGCCATGGGAGCCCATACGGTGATGATCACAACATCTGAGGATAAAAAAAGCGATGCTAAAAATTTAGGAGCAGACGAAGTCCTAATATCTACTATAGACGAGGAGATGAAAAAACACGCAGGTAGTTTTGATTTTCTCTTAAATACGATTCCTGTGGGGCATGATGTAAACCCTTACGCTGAGTTACTAAAACGAGATGCAACAATGGTTTTAGTGGGAGCGATTGAGCCGTTAGATGCTTTGCACGGTGGTAATTTAATTATGGGGCGTAAAAGAATTGCAGGTTCCTTAATTGGAGGAATTAAGGAAACACAAGAAATGCTAGATTTTTGTGGCGAGCATGATGTAGTGTGCGATGTAGAAATGATAGACATGCAAGATATTAATACTGCGTTTGAGCGTTTAGAGAAGTCTGATGTAAAATACCGTTTTGTGATTGATATGAAGTCTTTAAAAGAGGCTTAATAAGCGGTGTTGCCTAATTTGAAAAGCGTTACGAAGTTCGATAATTAGCACATGGAAACAAGGGATTAAAGTAGCTATTGATATAGCGACTTTAATCCCTTTTCTTATAAATAAATTTAAAATTATTCTATTTTGATACTGTGCTAAAGATAAAATTGGCTTAAATAATACAATTAGGAACAACTTATATTATTATGCAAATCAGTTACTTGTAATAATTTTTCTTTTAGTGGAATGTCAATAGAAATCCAATGAGTTTCTTTATTTCTTTTAAACCATGTTAACTGGCGTTTTGCAAATCTTCTGGTGTTCTTCTTAATTTCAGAAATGGCAAAAGCTTCATCGCCAATCCCTTCAAAAAAATGAAAATACTCCTTATAGCCGACCGTACGCAATGCGTTTAATTCTTTAAATAATAGTAGGGATCTTACTTCTTCTTTTAATCCATTTGCAACCATAAGATCTACCCGATGCGCTATACGCTCATAAAGCATAGCTCTCTCTGTTTGTAGTCCAATGGTAAGTACTTTAAACGGACGCTTGGGTTTCTCCTTAGCTAAATAACTAGAATACGTATTACCAGTGCCTATGCAAATCTCCAAAGCGCGAATTAAGCGGTGTGGATTTTTTACATCTACTTTTTCGTAATAACTAGGATCTAGTTCTTGTAGTTTCTCCTGAAGGGCCTCAACTCCCTCTTTATCTAAAATCTCATTCAAAGTCGCTCTAATTTGCGGAGCCACAGCAGGGAAATAGTCTAAACCTTTAGTTACGGCATCTACATATAAACCACTGCCGCCTACAAGAATAGCTATATCCTTTTTTTTGAATAAAATTTCTAAGGTTTGTAATGCTTCCTTTTCAAAATCTCCTACAGTATAATTTTCTTTTACACTCTTATGTTGGATAAAATGATGCGGAGCAGCTTGTAATTCCTCGTTAGAAGGTACCGCAGTTCCTATCGTCATTTCTTCATAAAATTGGCGGCTGTCTGCAGAAATAATTTCTGTGTTAAAGTGCTGTGCAAGTGCTATGGCCAAGGTAGTTTTGCCAATAGCTGTAGGACCAACAACGGAGATAAGTAACTTATTCATTTAGGAGATTACCACAAGAATAACAATATTTTGCACTGTCTTTATGATGAGTTTTTGTGCAGTATGGGCAGGACTGAGTATTTAAGTGTACTGCCAACTCATCATGTAATGCAGGTTTTTTTATAGAATTATCTCCATTCTGCTTTGAAAATTCTACAGTTACAATTCCCGTAGGTACAGCAATAATACCATAACCCATAACCATAATAATCATGGCAATAAACTGACCCAGATTTGTTTCTGGTGCAATGTCTCCATACCCAACTGTAGTTAGGGTTACGATTGTCCAATAAATACTTCTAGGAATGCTCGTAAAGCCTGCTTCATCACCTTCTATTAAATACATGATGGTTCCCATAATTACAGAGAGAATGAGCACCACATAAATAAAGACGGCAATTTTTGTTCGGCTAGCCTTTAGTGCCTTTTTTAATTGGGAGGCTTCTCCTATAAAGCGTACTAGTTTAAGAATTCTAAAAATACGCAGCATTCTAAAGACCCTAAAAGCTAGTAATACCTGAGAGCCAGCAAATATATAGGAGACGTAAAGCGGAATGGTAGATATAAAATCTATAATGCCGTAGAAGCTAAAGATATATTTTTTTGGTTCTTTAATACAAATGACCCTAGCGATGTATTCTACAGTAAAGAAAATAGTAATAATCCACTCTAAGGTTAATAGTATCTGGTGGTATTTGGCATCTATCTCCTTGACACTTTCTAGTAAAATTAATACAACACTTACAACTATTAAAAAGAAGAGTATAAGGTCAAACCGTTTTCCCATAGGAGTGTCTGCCTCATAAATAATTTCATGAAGTTTACGCTTCCAGTCAAATTTTGCTTCTCTTTCTTTCAATTCAGCGTTGCTAATGGAATCGTTTTTAATATTCTCTTTTTACGTAGGTAAGATTCAATAATATAATTTGCATTTTCTGTGCCATTTACAGGCGTTATCAGTTTTTCTAGAATAGCCCTTGTTCTAATTTGATGGTTTAGCGTGTAATATCCAATACCCACCAAAGATCCGTTTTTTATAAGAATAATGCTCTTTTCGTCAAGAACTCTACCCTTATCTATAAGTAGAACGTCTTTATCTTTCAAATTGTATGTTGCTAATGCTTCACTAACAGCAGTATTATAGAGCTCAGGAGACGCCCCTTGCGCACACAATTTACACGAATCGCTATTTTCAGTTTTGGTGCACGGAGCTGCATTCTCGTTTAAATTATTTAAAACTTCGCAAAGTTGAAATTCCTTGGTAATTTTTATCAAATGAGCTTTGGCACTATAAACACCATTAAAAATTCCATTTCTAATTTTACTATTGCCAATAGTCGCTATAGAAAGTTGGTAATATCCTGCTTTGTTAGGAATAATTTTAAAGGTGTGTGAAAACATTCGTTTTTTAGGAATGGCATTATATCTTGGTCGGTTTTTAACCAATTCTGTGTGTCCTTTTAGCAAAGCAATTAATTCGCTTCCTGTTTTCTCAAAGCTTACTTTCTTAGCATTCTTAGCCAATTTACGAGCGCGGTCTCCGCTTTTAGTAAAAAGCTGATTCACTTTTTTCTTTATATCTGTGCTATGAGATAGGTATATAATTTCACCATCTTTATCATGTACATAAAACACACCTACCTCATTTGGTACGCTTGCTATAATATCTAATTGTTTTTCAGAAAGTTCTCCGTGTGTTTCCTTCCTAATGCCGTTTTTAATAATGGTTTTTTCGGTGTCCTTTGCTAGTAGTAATTTAAACAATTGTATGGTAGCCAAAGCATCTCCATTGGCTCGGTGGCGGTCACTTACGGGTATCCCTAAAGAGCGGACTAATTTGCCCAAGCTATAAGATTCGGCATCTGGTAATAGCAACTTACTTAAATCTACGGTACACAATGTTTTACGCTCAAAATTATACCCCAAACGTCTAAACTCTGTTCTTAAAATACGATAATCAAATTTGGCATTGTGGGCAACAATAACAGTATCTGTTGTTATTTCTACAATACGCTTTGCTACCTCGTGGAATTTAGGAGCAGTGCGAAGCATTTTGTCATTAATTCCTGTTAACTGAACTACAAAAGGCTGAATGCTTTTCTCTGGATTGATAAGACTAATAAAAGTGTCTACCACTTCATGTCCATCAAACTTATGAATGGCTATTTCAGTAATACCCTCTTCATTAAACTTCCCGCCTGTAGTTTCAATATCTAAGATTGTATACATCTTCGTATTTATACGATCAATTAATTCCAGTCCATTTTTAAAATGAACTGTTTATTTTCTAGCACCAAAGATACTACTTCCTATGCGCACCATAGTACTGCCTTCTTCTAGGGCAATGGTATAGTCTCCGCTCATGCCTGTAGATAGAATAGTCATGTCTGGTAGTTGTTCTTGTAGCTTAGTGTAAAGTTGGTGTAGTGCTTTAAATTCTCGTCTTACTTGAAGAGTGTCATTTGTAAAAGTTGCCATACCCATAAGACCGCTAATATGTATATGCGCTAAGGAGCTAAATTCAGGATCTTGAATCATGGCGGTAAGTTCCTCTTCGTCAAAACCAAATTTGGTGTCTTCCTCTGCAATATGAACTTGTAGTAAACAATTGATGGTGCGGTTATTGTTTGCTCCTTGTTTATTAATTTCTTTAAGTAATTTTAAGCTATCTACTCCATGTATTAAAGCAACATAGGGAGCCATATACTTTACCTTATTACGTTGTACATGACCAATCATATGCCAAGAAATATCTTTTGGTAATGTCTCCCATTTAGAAGTCATTTCCTGAATTTTATTTTCACCAAAAATGCGTTGTCCTGCGTCGTAAGCTTCAAGTAAATCTTCTAAAGGTTTTGTTTTAGAAACAGCAACTAGTGTAACGCTAGCTGGTAACGAATTTTTAATATGGCTTAATTTTTCTGCAATTTTCATAGGATACGCTAGGTATAAATGGCGGTTTTATAATAAAGTTTATCAATACTATCTTCAGAATACTATAATATGGACAAAGTAAAAATATTTCACCTAGTGATTAATCTTAATATTCAATTATACTGATAAAAGGGCTATAAGCTTATCTTAATCTAAATTTACGATTCAAAAGCGTTAATAATTTGCAGTGCTACTCTTAATGCTTGAGTCCCTTGGGTTAATGAAACAACCGGTATTGTATCATTTACTATAGCGTCTGCAAAAGATTCTAGCTCTTCTAGAATAGCGTTGTTAGGTTCAATGGTTGGATTTTCAAAATAAATTTGCTTTTTAACACCTTCGGCATTTTGTAGCACCATATCAAAATCGCCAGCTACTTCGGGTGCATCTTTCATCTTAACGACCTCTACTTTTTTCTCTAAAAAATCTACAGAAATATAGGCGTCTTTTTGAAAAAATCTAGATTTTCGCATATTCTTCATAGAAATACGGCTTGCAGTTAAATTTGCAACGCAGCCATTTTCAAAAACCAAACGAGCGTTTGCTATATCTGGCGAGGTACTAATTACTGAAACACCACTGGCATGAATTTGCTTTATAGGAGATTGTACCACACTTAAAATAGCATCTATATCATGAATCATTAAATCCAATACCACAGGTACATCTGTACCTCTAGGATTAAATTCTGCAAGTCTATGCGTTTCTATAAACATGGGCGATTTTATAGCATCCTTTACAGCAATAAAAGCTGGGTTAAAACGCTCTACATGTCCTACTTGGCCTTTTACAGAAAACTCTTTTTCTAGCGCTAATAGCTGAGTTGCTTCCTCCAATGTATTGGTAATAGGCTTCTCTATAAAAACATGTTTGCCCTGTTCTATAGCTAGCTTAGCGCACTTAAAATGAGATAGGGTGGGAGTAACAATAACCACAACAGTTACTGCACTAATGAGCGTGTGCAAGTCGTTATAAAAAACATAGCCAGATTCCGCTGCTACTTGGCTGCCATGAGCAGGGTTTGCATCGTAAAAACCAATTAGGTCGTACTTTTTAGATTGCTTTAAAAGTCGCAAATGAATTTTACCAAGATGACCTGCGCCCAAAACACCAACCTTTAACATACCTTAAATTTTATTCAAAAATAGGCATAGTTTATAAGCCTATCTACCATTTAGTTTTTGTTTAAAGCAGGTAGCTAACTATTTTAAGGTTCTTTTCAAGTTTTTAATACGCAATCTCTCTATGAATTATAATGAAGCATACAATTATTTAAACATTTGAAAGCACACTTCGGTTATAAAGTGTAACGATCTCTGCGGACAATTCTTAATTAGTTTATAAAGGAACTTATATTCTCTTTAGAACTTTAGTAACTTTGAATTTCCTAAACCCACCACTTTTGAAAGACACCTTAAAACACAAGGGATTGCGCAACCAATTAGCTGATGTATTAGAAGCGAAAGGTATAGAGGACGCAACTGTTTTAAGGGCTATCAAAAACATACCCAGACATTTGTTTTTAGATAGCAGCTTTGAAAGTCATGCGTACCAAGACAAGGCGTTTCCTATTGGTGCAAATCAAACCATATCGCACCCTTTTACAGTAGCTTTCCAATCAGAACTTTTACAGCTAGCTCCTAGCTTAAAAGTTTTAGAAATAGGTACAGGTAGCGGTTACCAAACGGCTGTGCTCTTAAAATGCAGCGTGCGCGTCTACACTATAGAACGCCAATTAGAATTATTTAAAAAAACCAGTTTGTTTTTTAAAAAAATGGGCTACAGACCAAAGAAAGTTATTTTTGGAGATGGCTATAAAGGATTACCAGAAGAAGCGCCTTTTGATAGAATTGTAGTTACCGCAGGTGCACCAGAGGTTCCTAAAGCCTTGCTGTCTCAACTAAAAATAGGGGGTAGGCTTGTGATTCCTATTGGGTTTGAAGAGCAGGTAATGACATTGTTTGTTAGAAATTCTCAAAAAGAATTTGTAAAGAGTGAGTACGGCTCATTTAAATTTGTGCCGCTATTAGAGCATAAAAACTAGTAGTACAAATAGCGACTTTAATTATTAAAACTTTTCTTAATTCTGGCAAGATCTCTTTGGTTGTCTCTGTCTTTCATAGTCTCTCTTTTATCAAACAATTTTTTACCTTTTGCCAAAGAAATTTGAATTTTAGCTAGACCATTATCGTTGATAAAAAGACTAAGCGGAACAATGGTTAAACCAGAGGTATTTACTTCTCTTAGCAATTTTTTCAATTCGCGTTTTTGAAGGAGTAGTTTTCTAGCAGCTTTGGGCTTGTGGTTGTAGTGCGAGGCATGAGAGTATTCATCTACCTGCATATTAATCACAAACAGTTCTCCTCTATCATTAAACTCGCAAAAACTTTCAGAAATGGAAGCCCTACCGTAGCGGATAGACTTAATTTCTGTGCCAGCTAGCACAATACCTGCGGTATATTTATCTAAAAGCTCATACTGGAAGCGTGCTTTTTTGTTTTTAATATTGATATTCTTCTGCATACATCACAAAAATAAGCACATTATAATTAGTAGCGTTAATTTAGATTTTTAGAGGAATTTTTACAGCTTTTTGAAAATAATATCGTAAGATCTTGAATCTAAATTACATTTCATTAATCTGGGGAATGTAACTTTTTGTAAAGCTTAGTTTAAACTACAGTTAAAGGCCAGTTTATTAGCAACTGCAACGCCCTCTACGATTGTTACAGTAAATAATGCACCGTACTCCAATTCTTCTAAAGCACTGTATTTTTCTTCACCTAAAAGCTGATTCACAAATGTGGGTATAGTGCTACCATGTCCTACCACTAGAACATTAGCATTTGTATGGGTAGCTGCAATTTCTAAAATATCTATTGTTTTTAAATCATAATACACCACATCTACATTTTGCTTAACGGAGGTAGGTGCCGCCGTCATAGACGTTCTTGAAAAGTCTGTAGAATAAATAGCATCTAGCGGAATTTCATTTAAAATCTCCGCCCAGTGCATGGCTCTGCCTAAACCAATTTGCGTAAGTTCTGGGTCTATATCCTCAGCATTTATACTTACTTTCTCAGCATGTCTAATAAAGTAAAGCGTGCTATTTAATTGTTGTTTTTCTGCTATGGTAGAAGTCTCTAAAGTAGGAGCAACTGGCGCATCTTCTTTACAAGAGGTTGCAATTAAGAGTATGGCAAGGAAAAAAAGCTTAAGGATGTTCATCGTTTTAAGTAGATTAGGGATTATAAACTAAAAGTACAGGAAAATAATACGTTAATTAGCTATTTTTCGTTTTTTTGTATATGATGAAATTATATCCCTTACTAGTAGTCCTCTTTTTTCTATCTACTGTAAACGCACAAGAAGTCGCATTCCCAACAGATATACGGCAACATAATGTTACGGAGTATAATGCTAGTTTGCTAAACCCAGCGTATGCTTTAAGTGGTAATAATCCTTCATCCATTGCTTTGTGGTCTAGATGGCAATGGCAAATGATAGATGCAGACCCCACCACTATATTTTTAAATTATACGGCTAAGATCAATGATAATTCTGCAGGTGGACTAGGATTCTTCCAAAATAACACTGGAATTTTCTCTAATTCAGGTGCTATTATAAATTACGCTTACACCATAGATTTTGGCGCTAAAGTTTCTTTAGATGTTGGTTTTAACTTATTTGGCTACAAACAGGCGTTATCAGACCCAAGATTATTTTTACCTACGCCTTTTCAAAGCAGGGCTACTAGCGATTTTATTTTACAGTTCGCCCCAGGTATTAATCTAAGGATAGGCGATTTACATATAGGGCTAACCTCGGAAAACATAGCCGATTATAATTTTACGACCAACGAGAGAAATTCCAATACAGATGCCCGTATATTTCAAGGGCTTGCTAGTTATCGGGTGCCTGTAGCTATTTTTAGTAGCGATGCTACTTCTTATTTACAACCCGCAGCTTATCTAAAAAGTATCCCAGGGTACGATGCTCAGTACGGAATTACAACAAGACTGAGTACCAATAAGTTTTGGGCCCAAGGCGGGTACAATAGTTATTATGGTATTTCTGGTGGTGTAGGGGGTACGTTTTTAGAACGCTTGTCCGTTGGCGTCCTAATTGAAAAAGGTATTAGCGCTACACTTAGCGGTACTGACCCGTCTATTGAGTTGGTGAGCGCGTACAAATTTGGGTCGTTAAGCAAACCAAAAAAGAATGTGGAAAATATACCCTCTGAAGCTCTTGTAAAAACTGATAATACTAGAAGCATTTTAAAGGCAGAACGGAAACTCATTAAAATAGAGCAAAAAGCGATGAAGCGAATGAAGAAGCTGCGCGCCAAGGAACTTGAAGATAAAGCTCCTGCTTTCAATAATAAGGAAGCTAAGAAAATAGAAAATGATTTAGAAAACGATGCTAGTTCAGATAGGGATGGAGCTGCGGTTTCTAAAGACAGTACTATTGATCATAATTTAGCTGCAGAAGAAGAAATGTTTACCAAGGATGGAGAACGTTATGTAGAAGTAAAAAGTGAAGGAGATCTAGCAGCTGGTTATTACTTAATTGGCAATGTATTCGGCACGAAGAAGTACTTCAATGCATTTATAAAGAAATTGAAAAATAGGGGGCTAGATGCAGGTTATTTTATTCATGATGGTAAGTATTACGTGTATTTAGATAGGTTTGATACTCTTGGAGCGGCAAGAGCTGCAAGAGATTCTAACTTCAATGGAAGACATGATGAGAAAACGTGGATATTTAGGGTTATCGGATCTTAAATATTTATAATGAGATTTTAACAGTTCTATATTTTAAATTATTGAGTTATACGCTTAGTATCTGTTTTATATTTTTATGATAAATTGGTTCTGCTAAGACCATTCTTTCTACGGTTTTATGAAAAATAGTTTGTTTAAATTGAGAGCGGTTGATCCTAAAACAAAATTCATCAAAGTAAGCTTGTATGTGCCATT
>Ga0209307_1001500_pt1 | contig 14527 bp, 7 predicted proteins | sample COGITO_mtgs_1105_FD_185519 | JGI IMG/M metagenome (GOLD analysis project Ga0209307, IMG submission 185519) | Pelagic marine microbial communities from North Sea - COGITO_mtgs_110530 (SPAdes) (version 2) | ecosystem: Environmental > Aquatic > Marine > Epipelagic ... | reverse complement strand
AGTAACAACGAGTCCTTCAGATTTTTTTGACACCAAAGAAGAAGCAGAAGCTGAAGTTGAAAACATCATTTTGGAGAGAAAATTTAATAGAGATGAATTAATCATTCACAAAGTGTGGTTGATAAAAGACAACAAATAACAAAAACTGAATATGAATCGGTGGCGAGTGCCACTACTAAAATTAAATAATTATGAATAAATCAAGTATTGTGGATGTCTTAATTGAAAACATCCAAACCGACCAGAATCTTCTGCAAGAGGTAGAAGTAAAAATTGAAACTGTTAAAGACGAGAAACAAGAAATTGTGAATCGCCTAAAAGAACATCGTAAAGACTTATCAGTCTTATCCAAATATGCTGATGAGGGGCAACAGGAAAAAATCAAGGAACTTGGTTTTGATGTATCAGAATCTGATTCAAACGTGAATTCTGTAAGTAGTATTGTTTTGGATTTGATACTCAAAGCCAAAGACAATCAGTTAACGAATGATGCCTTGTATGAGGGCTATGTAAAAAGTCTTCCCAAAGAGGAAGAGCCTTTGAAATATAGTGCTTTTAATATCAAGTGCAGAACCTTGTTTAATACTCAAAAGTTGATTCGAGTAAAAAGTAAAGACACAAAATCTTCAAGAGAAGATTTGATCTACTTAAATGGGCGACAGGTAAAACCTGCTGTTGAAAAAGAGGAAAATAAAGCACCGAAAAACAGCAAAAAAGATGACACATCTGATCAGAAAAAAGAACAGACAAAAAGCAATTGATTTTGCTGTTTGGCAGAATTTTACACATCGATTGGAAGGAAAACAGTTTGGAGCAATTCAAAGTGTTGAAGGAGATTTTATTATAACTTCTCCTTCTCATCCTTCTTTTATCGGAGAGGAATTTGAAATTTTACCTACTGATTATTCCAATATGGGTTTTAAGGAGATTGGTGCTGTTTTTACAGATATTGAACCTTTAGCTCATTTTGAACAAATCAAAAGGATGGTTTCTGTAATGGATGGAGAGGTCTTGCAATTTATCTTGAAATACAACGTTCCTTTAGAGAAGTTTATTCGTTATGAACTAGCTTCTCGTGGATATGATGAAAATCACCTTTGGTGTGGTTTTGAGAAAGCTGAAGAAATTTGGCTGAAATGACAATTGAATAGTTTAAACACTCAATGTATTTTGAGTGTTTTTTCATCCCCAAAAGTAAATCTTTAAATGTGCTTCTAAATATTTCTGATTTCTTGTAAAACAAATCGTTTTTCTACTTAATCTTTTTATATGAGTTCGTAAATTTAAATTCATTCTCTCAATTTTATTAGTACAATACTGAAATCGTTTATGGATCTCTTGTGGAATTAAACTTGGATACATATTTAATCCATCTGTATAAATCCTTTTAGGGTTTAATAACAAAACTTTATCAATTACTAACTTCAAATTTTCTGTATTTCTACGACCAATAACAAAATCAATAACATTTTTAGTCTTTTGTTCAATAGCATAGATTAACCAATTTTGTTTTTTACCATTGGATATTTTTATAAACATCTCGTCAACTTCAAACCTACACTCAAACTTATTAAAATATGGAATTTTAATCTGTTTACTAATCTTTAGCATTCTTGATAAAACAGTTTTACTAGAAATATTTAATATTCTAGCAATACTTCTTACTCCACAACTTTCTTTCAATAAAGTAGAAATAAATTTATCTATTTCTGGTTTGTAAGCTTGATAAGTATAATCTGATTGAAAATATTTTTTACAATCTTTACAATAGAACCTTTGTTTATTATCTCGTAATCCCTTTTTGATATAATTCTTTGAATTACATTTTTTACATTTCATAGCACTTACTTTTTCAAGCGCCAATTTACCACATTAAGCTTATACAAACCTATATTTTATAAGCCCTAACGTATTTTAATATTTCAAAGAACATAAGATACTGTCCTTTTTAGAACAGTATCTTTTTATTAACTAACTGATATTCAAAAATTTTAATTTCTAAAATCATATAAGTGCCAATTTACTACACTACCACTAGCACTAGCGATTGCGTGACATACTAGGACGAGCGGGGATTTCGCTTGGTAGTATAAATTTCTCCTGTTTCATTGTTTTTTACATCAATTTTAAAAATCAGTTCACAATTACTCAAATAGATTTTATTAATTGTATATTTTGGTTTATCACCATGTGGCATTTCATATGTGCTACTTATTTCTAATATTTTTTGTTCATTTTGAAAGTATAAACTATCAACAACAAGTTTTCTTGGGTAAAGAAATTCTCTAGGAAATCTTTTTATTTTATTTTCATTAAATGAAATTAATGCTAATTTTTGCATTCTCGGATTAGAAAATTTACTTAAAGTATACAAGGAATCATTTTTAATTCCTAAAATAAAATCAAAAGACATATAAGATCCTGAAACTAACATTAATGATATATCATAGAATTTAATTTCTTTATAAATATCTCTTTGATTATAAATTAATGAAAAAGGCAATTTTTCACCTTTAACATTCATTAAATAATCTATTTTTTTTATTTTTTTATACTGACAATTACTCTTAAGATTTAAAAATTTACTTACTTGATTATTTTTATCATTTACCGATCCTATAGTATCATTTATTTTCCTATATTTTGGATCATTTTTTGGTGACTTACAAAAAAGAAAAAGACCGAATATTAAAAGATAGAGTTTTTTGTTCATTTTTATTCATTAAAATCAAAATTACCTTCTCCAAATTCAAAAGACACAACTCTCCTTGCTTTTCCAGCATTAGTGTTCCCAAATTTTAATGTGTTAAAATTGATACCAAATAGTTTACTAGTATTAAGAAAAGGGTTGTTTAATTGCTGATCAAATATTTGAATAGGTAGCGGGCTATCTGGCATTTTAAATGGAGGTTTACCAATATTATCTAGCCTCCCATTTGGGGATCCACCTATTGCAAAGTGTTGATCTGTTCCATCAATAATTCCATTTTCTTCTAAATATGCATGAGCATAAAATTCATGAAAAGCTGCTTCTAAATTAAAATGAGGTGAATTTTTTTCAACCCCTATTGAAATTAAATAATTATCACCTGGTTGAAGAACGGCTCCTGTAAAACTATTAAAATGATTATCATATTTTAATGCATCTTCATCACTTAATGCTCCCGCTAAATCATACGTCATTTGAAAAGTTAACTCTCTTTTTTCAGTTAGTGTTCTAGGATAGAGAGTAGTAACCCCTCCAGCTCCTCTTGTTGAAGCAGCAGAAATTATAACATGCTTTCTTGGATTATTTATAAAATAACTTATTGCACTTGACCCAATCTCTGTTCCTACCACTTTATTAAAAATCCTTAAAAGTTTTCCATTACTTCCCATTATATAAACATATCCTCCATCTCCATCAAAAGCACTTGTGGGTATATTACCCATTCCTAAATATGGAGAATGGTATTGCCTGTAAGGATCAGGTCTTTGCCACCGTCCAATCCTTCCATCCCAAAGTCTCAACTGAAACGCTTCCTTACCAGTTTCTGGGTCTTTTTCTTGTCCTTGGTAGGCGTATCTATAAGGTTCTCCATTTACAACTTTTCGGTTTGGCATTGGCATCCCAAAAGGATAATAATCTGTTGCACTATTTGCTGTGGTCAATACTTGCCCACTTGCTGTTTTGCCAACCACAGCTCTTACATTCCCTAAATGGTCTGTAAATTGATATACACTGGTATTGCTGTTTTTGTTGTAAACACCTAATCTGCTTGCCCCATATATTGGGTGCTCTGTACTTGCTTGACTTGTTACTCCTGTTTGTGGGGTGTAAATAGCTATTGGGCTCCCTCCTGCATCTCTAATATAATAGGTTTCATTTGCTAATGTTCCTGTGCTTGTATAAGCTGTTTTCTTTACTCTAAAACCTTTGTCATTATAATCAAACTTTACTCTGGTAATGTTGTTTTGTTTTACTTCGGTTACTAAACCACTCGCATTGTAAATATAGTCTGTGCTATCGTCTGCGCTTCTGGTTAATTGTCCAATACTGTTGTAGGTGTAATTACCTGTTGCTTGACTGCCTATATCATCAACTCCTACATTTCCTGCTGCATCTGTAACGTGGGTTAATTGATTTTTTTTGTCGGTCTTATAATGATAGGTTAAATTATCCATGGCATTACTTGCATTACCATCCTTATTTCTTATTAACCTTTTTATATTTCCATTAATATCATACTCTAAACCTGATACTTTATAATTTCCGAAAGCATCTGGTGTAATGCTTCCTGTACTGGTTGATGTCCCAAAGTTTGCTTCTTGTAGCCAGTTGTTTTTGTTGTAGGTAAATACCTGTGAGGCCAATGCTCCATTGGCTATATTATTCGTAGACCAACGTGTGGCTTTGATATTACCATTGTATTGATTATTCGCTGTTAAATTAGTTGATGTTACTGGAGTAGGAGTGTTGGTTCTACTGTAATCGCCATTATAATAATCTAAGGCAAAACCAAATAAATCGTTTGGCATACCATTAGTTCCATCTTTTCCTGGATCTAAAGAAGCTGTTCTAGATGGATGATTAATCGCCTTTAATTGCCCATTCAAATTGTAGATATAGTCTATACCTTGTACATTCTCTGCTACTTCAACTCTTTTTAAAGCGCCTGTTTCGTAATATTTATACTTGGCTTGTTCTGTAAAAGTACTATTGTCTGTAGATGTTGCTACTTTAAATAATTCGCCTGCAACATTGTAAGTATACTGATGTATAAATTGCTCTGCTGTTTTGTGTTTTTGGTACAATACTTTGGTTACTTGACCTGTGGCAAAATCATATTCATAGTCAATGGTTTTTACGCCTATACCATCAATATCTTGTACAATCCATTGTACTCTTCCGTAAACATCATAGCTATACCAACTTGTGGTTGTGCTTGGATTTGCTGTATAGGTTTTAGAAACATTACTGGCTATAAACGTTTGGGTATAATTTGCTGATGAAATGCCTGACGCAGAAAGTGCTGCATTTAAAGCAGTAGCATCGACTTCATCATACAAGGTAAAGTGTTGTTCTTTTTTTGAGGTGCTAGAAAACGTTTCTGCATTGGGGTCTAAATTATTATCAAAAGTACCTAAAGCCACACCACTTTCTATAGGTCTTCCTAAATGGTCGTAATTGGTGTATGAAAATTCTCCTAAAGCGAGTTGTTTACTATTTTGTGAAAATCGAATTTGACCGTCTTTTCTGTATTTAAACTTTGCTTCGCCTTCATCTGGACTTTCTGTTTCTAACAGTTGCCCTAATGTATTGTATTGAAATGTGGAAGTTAATGTATGTGTTCTATTACTTTGTACAGATTGATTATTTTGTAATGGTGTAAAGCCTAAAGGTTGTACACTACTGGTTAATCGATTGGCTTTATCGTAATAATTTAAACTATAATCGTAGTAGTTTACATAATACTCTACACCTATATTGTTGCTTGCATCTAACAAACGAACACTGCCTGCATCTATAGTCGCATAGGGGTTTGGATATTGATGTGCTGTTGTATTTTCTTTAATACGATACATTCCTGATGAAAGAACTAGATTTTTTGAGGATGTATTTATATATTGTGATACAGGTTGATCTGTGATTAAATCATATACTGTAATGTTTGTTGTGGGTGGTCCTTTAATGGTTGCATTACTGCATCCTACTGGTATATGAATATCTACATAACCTTGTACTCCAATAGGTGAAATTACTTTGTATTTTGCTTTGTTTACATCATCTTCATTTCCACTTCTTGCAGCTGCTAAAACATTGCCATCACTACTGGTAAATACTACACTCTCTACTCCATTTACATCTCTTACTACTGTTTTGTTTCCTTGAATGTAATATGGTCGTCCACTTGGACATGTGTAAGCTGTATTCTCTAAAAGAGCTGAAAAACCCTGTAACATTATGTCTTCATTAGGATTTAGTGGTGGTTGATTTAGGAATAATTCATCGCCTCCGTTATTATTGGGATGAAAGGTACTATTAATAACTCTAAAATAACCTGTTTTTGATGATTCTAATGGCCTTAAATCATCTGGTATTGCAGTACCATTATCTATAAAAACACTCATTCTATAGACTGAAAGATTCGTTAATCTAACATTTCGATCAAAGCGCACATCAGAATATTCTAGACCTGTACAATTTTCTTTAACAGTGTATGTGTAATAGCCTGCCTGTGAATGTATGAATGCATCTTTATTACGATTAGAATCTGGATAAACTACCAAATCTCGCTCTGGAAAAGCATCTTTACCAAAAGCGTAGAACATTTCTTGTGCCATTGGCATTGTAAACGAATAACTCTGTAACCATGCTGCTTGATTACTTCCTGTTTTTTGTATTTTATTACCTCCAAGTGTTCGTAAACCTAATCCTGGGTTTAAAGTACTATAAATAGTTCTACTAAAGGGATAGGCTGTAACATCTTGGTATTTTTCTGAAGTATTGGCTTCGCTATAATACCAGCCTAAAGTGTTTTGTTGGTTGCCAATATCTACTGTGGAATTATTATCTGTTAAACCTTGTAAGTCTGATAATGAGAATGTATTTCCATTACCTTTTTTTATAAAATCATTTTTATATCCATAATTAGCACCTATAGGTGCACTTAAAGTGCCAAAAACAGGTCTTCCAAATTCATCATAACGTACTTCATTTGCCCAAATCTTCCCTGTTTTGATATCTAAAGAATGACTCTGGGTACCTTTACCTAAGGTATTGAAATATGATATTCCTGAAGAAGTTAAACGACCGGATAAATCATAACTACTACTACTTACCCAGTTTAAATTCTCATTTAAATTATATGGATTACCAATAACTGAACTATAATCATTCTCCTCTACTATAATAGCCGTAAATGCACCGGTTGTTGAGAAACCTGGTAATAACGTAATGCTATTAGTTGCCTCTACTACTGTACCCGAAAATTGTGCAGTAGATAAACTTACATCTGACTCTTGACTAAGCAATAACCAAGGGAACAACAATAAAAATAGAGTTATTTGATTTTTCATAATATGATTTTTTTCTTTGTATTAGGTTCTTTTTAGTTTTGATTGACACAAAAGTCAGCTAAATCAGTAAAACGCTGGTAATTACCAGAACCTAGAGACACCCAACCACTTGATGATTGAGGTAATATAGTAGTTCCTGTTGAATCCATATAAACTATTGACACCCCATCTTCATTATTTATATATTTATAATAATTCCCATTTGGAAAAGGTGATGGATTAACTGAAGCATTATATAAAGGATAACTCGATTTTATACAATCATATTTTTGCCATTTGTTCGTAGAACTGTTAAGATAATATCCACCACAAGTGTCATTAGAATTAGTCATCGGGTTTATAGGTTCTTTATTTTCGTTAAAATACCCATAAGATGTTGTTGTATAGGTAAAAGGTGTGCCATCCCACCATACAGGATTACCTTGAGAACATAACTGACCTTGTGTATTTGACAAATCTATTGTGATTGTATTTGAGACCATTAAAGTGTCAGTAGAAACACAATAAGCTTTCAAAATTATATCCCATGTATTATTGGATACATTGTTGGCTATTAAAGGAGAAGAGTTAAATTGACTAGAAGTATTTGCTGGTACACCAGGTATATTAACTCTGTAGGTAATAAAAGCATCTCTAAAATTGGTGTCATCAAAAATAACTTTAATTGTATTTGTTCCAGAAGAATTCTGTGTAACTACAATATCGTTGAGAGTTAAAACCAATACATTACAATCGTCACAAACATCTCCAATTCCATCATTGTCTCTATCTAACTGATTTGAGTTTTGAATGTTTGGGCAATTGTCACATACGTCTCCTTTACCATCACCATCCGTATCCAATTGGCCAGGATTTATAGTGAGGGGACAATTATCATTAATATCTAATATTCCATCACCATCTGTATCTGCATTTATATCATTTTCACAACATCCACAATTTGCTGAACTTACTGGGCCATCTTTATAACGATATCTGTATTCTTTTAAAAGTTTGAAGCCACCTATATTATTTGCATCATTAACAACCTCTTTATAGGTTCTACACAACCTTCCAGCTTTATCATACCTAAATTCAGTAGCTAAATTATTAGCATCTAAAATATAAATTAACTCATCTGTTTGACTGTCATAAACATAAGTGTTTATACTAGAAGCTATAGGATGTAACCTAAAATCATCTACTAATGATTGATTTGTAGAAGAACCCTTAACATACATATTTAAAGCACTACTGTTGGTAAGATTTATAATATAATTATTGAGATGCCAATTACCACTAGAGATTGTACTAGCTATGGTTTCAATACTTCCATTAATAACTAATTCAGGTTGTTCGTAATTAGCATCATTATACCACCAAAAAGAAACTTTATATTTTTCAGGTCTAAATTCATCTTCTTCGTTGTTTCCTACATTTCCAATTATTTTAAATGCTTTAGAATTGTTTGTTAATAATGCAGACTTATCTCCTGTATGGGCAGTTGACTCTATTTGAGTATTTTCAAAGGTAAATTCATCTTCAGTTTTATTAATGTTGTTTCCATTCAATGTTGGAAATTCAACTCCTGATGCATACATTTCTGTATAACGTGCATTACCTCCTGCAAAGGTTTTACTCCAATTATCTGCCATTTTAGAAGAAGCATAATTTCCATTAATATCTTTGGTTTCTAATGGTGATGAATAATGGTTGTATTTTGTAATTTCTGCCACGTTTTGCCATTCTGTATTGGTTTGAACTGCGTTTACACCCCAATCAAAACTATTACTGTTAACGATTTTTTCATAAAGTCCACTTTCTCCTATAGCTCCTTTCCAAACAAATGTTTTATGCATTCGCCAAATTGGTATCTCTTGATTTTTATTTGGCTCTGTACCACCTTCATCCCTGTATTGCCAGTCATTTTTCCAAGTTGTGACACTCGCATTACTTGTTTTCCAAACTCCATTAACTTGAACCGAAGTTATATTCATTGCCTCTTGGGTAAGCATATTCTTGTAATTATGATTTAACACTTTAGATTGCATTTCATCATATTTATTATAAGCAGGAATTCTATAGCTCATCACTTTAGTGCCATCTGCCATAGTTGAATTGCTTTTTCTAAAACTACCTAACCAAGGATCTACATCAGAAAACTCAATACTTGAGGTATTACCACCTGCATAAGTAATGGTTTTCTTAAGCATATTGTTATAATTCGTTTTTGATGAAATGCTCAATAACCTTTTTACATCTTCTATTACAGTACCATTACTATTCGTTTGAAATACAGATTTCATTGAATTAAAGGTCTCTTTTGTATAGCCTTTGTTTGGTTCAGAATTTTTAAGAAAATTACCGTTTATATATTGATTTTCTGTGCGCATTAATACCTGATTGTAAATGTTTAGCTTTTCTATTGATTTTATTTGCCCTATTAAAGCTGAGTTTATGTTAACTTCTATTTTTTTAGATTTAACTTTATGCAAGTTATTGCCATCTAAGCCACCAACATCTTCTGTAACATTAGCCCAAAATATTTTGTCTTCACTTGCAGAGTTAGCATCTAAAGCTTCCATTTCAATATCGGGATCGAAAATATTAAACACAGGTTTTAAGACATGATGCCTAAAACGAGTTTTTGCTACATAACCTCCTGAATTTGAAGTTTCTTTCATAGTTACATATTCATACATAACACCAGGAGCAGGTATTTCTGTCTGATAAGGCACATACTTTAAGCCATTAACTGGTGCATAAGATGTTATACCTGAACTTCTTGGATTTCCATTTTCATCAACTTCTGTAGGATGATTATAATCATATTTTACTTTATAATTATTTAACTCATCTGTTGTTGTTAGTTCTTTTACTCGCAATCCACCCCCCATTTGATTGGTTGGAATTTTGTTGGCTAGAAATTTATAGTATCTGCGGTACTGAGGTCCTCCCCAATAATCTTGAGGAGCAATATGACACTTTTTAAAGTCATTTACACTGTGCACAGTATTATATAAGCCTTGAACGTCATTTTGTTGATTACAAGAATTTTCCAGAAGATCAGGATTACTAGAATTTATAATTGGAACTTCTAAAATAATTTTATTGGCATCTAAAAAAAGTATTGAACATTCGGCTTTGAACCCTATGTAATCTCTATTTGGAGTACCTATAACATTTTCTTCAGTTCTACTAAGCCAAAAATCAAAATAAACTTTTTCGTTTGAGTCAAAATAATTTCTTAAATCAAAATTATCTCCATGATCATAATTTCCTTGAACAGTAAATTCAACCATTCTTTTTGTATTGCTATTATTATTGTAAATTTTATAGTCAAATCCATTTTCAAAATATCTTCTTGAAAAAGCTTCCATATAATAATCATCTTCTTCATACTCAATATTAATTTTTGCTCCAGTAGATGTTGCAATTTCTTTAAGACTCCAGGCTGTTGCTAAACTTTGTCCATTTTTTATTCCTTGTTGAAAACCCCAATCATCTACTCTGTCTCTTCTTGTCTTGATGTGTTCTTTTATATCATCAGCCTCAAGCTGATTTGCTGCTAAAGGAGTTAAATTAAGGTTAGGTTCATCCCTTAAATAATAATCAAATATTGTTGGTGGAATGTATTCAAAATTACCTCTGCCTTTAAATTGTACCGATTCTAATGTTAATTTACCATTATTACTATTGATTGTTGTATTAATCTCTGATGACGAAGGAGAATTAGGAGCTAACTCATAAGAATGATTGAACTCAACAACTTTTAAAGCTTTATCTTCTATATAATTTGTTGGTAAATCTAAAAAATCTAGCACATTCTCTTCACTATGGATGCTATAACCATAGTTGTTTCCGTATTCATTTACAAAATATTGTGACTCCCAGTTTGGATCGCAAGTATCATTCGGAAAATAATTAATACCACTAATTAAAGAAGATAAATTACTTGAAGAGGAGTTTTTTGATAAATTTTTGCCGTCTTCACTATTTACTAAAACTATTTTAGAAAGTTTTAATGAATATTCTCTATCATATTCAACACCAAATTTATTGTTACCTCTTGGTTTATTCTCACGTACATATATATTAGGGTTTGTATACTTTAAGCTATTTTGTAGCTCACCATGTCCTGTATTATCAATATCTTGATTTCCATTATTTGAATATCTAAACTTTAAATTTTTACCATAACTGTCTTCTCTTAACTCTTTTATAAATAAAGCTGTTTTATTTTTTGTATTAATCTTATCTAAATAATAGAGTTGTTTTCTACCGAAAGAGTAGCCTCCTTTATCTTTTTCTTCAACTTTATCTAATAGATTCGTACTATAATTATAAACCCAGTCATTATAAGGAGTTCTCCAAACGTATCCATCAGACCATTTTCCATACTCTAACTCAACCCAATATCCATAATCTTCCTTGTTGAATGTATTTGTTTGATTAGAATTATCTGGGTCTGGACGATCTACATAATCAGAACCTGTTATAGCTGTTAATAACCAATGCGTAGCATACCTTGTAAATTGTCTTTTTTCATTTACGTTAGCAATATTAAAAGTATTATTTTCCTGATTATCTATTTGTCCTCTTTGTATTTGTTCGTAATGATAAACTGGTAAAGAAAAATGGTATGTTTTGCCATCTGGAGAAGTTATTTTATATGCCCCAATTCCATCAGGATCAAACTTTGCGATATTATTTCTATCTGAATCTAAAGTATTTGCAGGTGTAATTAATCCTCTAGCTCTTGCATGTCCAATAGCAATTTGACTATTTGTAAAGACTTCTATATAATTAGGAGATTTAGCTCTACCTTGGTAAGAGTTATTTATTGAGGTACCTGAATGAATTCCTTCATTAATTAATGCATCAAAATATTTACCTGTAGTTGATGTAGAATTAGCATAAGTTGCATTTAAGGAATTAATATCATTTTTTTCAGTACCTGTGTATTGTCCATCAAAATAAAAATATAAATCGTTATTATTATAGGTGCCTTGAGAAGAACTCGTAATACGACCTAATGATTTTTTAACGTTCGAATTAGAGGAATTAGAACCTTGATGCCAAAAACCGTGTATTGGTTTTCCATCTTCATTAGCAGACTGTTGTCCTTTACCATAAATACTTGCGTTTTGAAAAAGGTGTGGAGTCATATTTCCCATTACACCTTGTGCTGCAACATTATAGCTATCATAACCCATAAAGGTAAAATTTATATTTTCTATAGCCTTTGAATTATCTCCAATAAACTTTTCTTCTGATTGAGGTAATCTTGTAGAATAAGTATCCATAGAGTTTGTCCTAATCATATAATCATCATAAAACGGATTATAATTACTTACATTATATATTCTAGGTTGATATTGACTTAAAAGAACTGAAGGTGTTGTTAATCCATCATAATCACTAGAATACAAAGCCCCCCATTCATTATTTTTATATCCTTTCTTAATATTAATTTTTACTTTAGTCTTACTAAAACCAAGTGTAATTGGTATTCCTACAAAATGAAGAGGAACTGAAATACCTGTATTTTGTACATCGATACTTGCGTCTCCTTGAGAAAAACTATCTGAACTCATACCTACACCGCCCGAGTTTCCTGATGCATTGTTATTTGTATTATTTTCACCTGCACCACCAACAGAAAAACCTCCATTAGAAGACAATGAGGTTCCCACAAAGCCATCATCCCCTATATTTGTTCCTGCAGCACCAGAAATAGACCATTGATTTTTTAACGAATATGAAACGCCAACACTTAAGCTTATTGGACCTATTTGTCCAATACCAATTCCAGATCCAACAGTAGCATCTCCTGTTGAAGAAATACGTGCATTTACGCCATATAGTGAACCCATAACTGATCCAGATAATCCTTGTCCTCCACCCCAATTCATACCCACACCTATACTTGCTGCACCAGGTAAACCAAGTTCAACTGTAACACCATAATAATTTGTAGTTTCTTCAAAAGAATTAAAATTAATTCCTACACCGCCTTTCCAATCATCTGGTGTACCAGTAACTGACCTGTTAATAGCTCCCGGATTTAAATACCAACCTAAACCTACCCAAGAGGCTTCCATATCCATGGGTATTCCTGCATGATAGGAAAGTGTTACAGGGAAACCTTCTACATCTAATAATGGAAGAACATAAGATAGATTCCCATTAGTTAAATTGACCATATCTGTAGCATCTGCAGGTTCAAAACCTGCGGCTTCCGGAGAACCTGGTCCTTGTGCATTTGTTTTTTGAATATCTAAAAATAAACTTGTAATTACAAATACTACGACAGTTAATTGCTTACAAAAAATTCTATTTCTTTTCATAGTATTTTTATTTTTTTTAATATAGTTTTATATTAGGTTCGCTTTTTATTTTATTTAAATCAATTTTAAACTTTACTTCTCCAGTATAAATGCCTAAATCTTGAATCGTAAAATTGATGTACTCTTCTTTTAAATATTTTTTATCTCTGGGGTATACAAAAAGCATTGTAGTAGATTGACTCATTCCATACATTCTAGGATAATTATAATCTAACATTTCTAAAGTGTCTTTCTTTTGGGTGTAGAGATGTACCTTTTCTCGCATTCCAAATGCCAATTGATTTACCATTGCTCCAAATTCTTGTCGGTTTTTGGGTGTGCTGCTTAATAATTCTTTATTATTTCTAGACATAGACAATGTAAAATACATATATTGTTCATACTTTTCTCGCAATTCTTTTATTTTTTCTTTGGTTTTATTTTTTCCTAATTCTTGTTCAACTAACAAATCTGTAGGTTTGTATAATAAAGAAAAGTCATAGCCATTGATGTTTTTTTGTTGAAAATAGCCATTGTCTGCATCTTTTAAATATGTCCATAATTCTTCTTTGGTATCAAAAGATTTTGAGGAGCAACTACTAAAAAAAACAATAGCAACAAATAACAAAAACCTTAAATTTGCTTCTATAAACTGAGTTTGACATTTAATTATAAAATAAAATGGATTATTTCCCTTCAAATTCTTTATTTAAACCTTCTAATACTATTTCTGTTAAATCACTTGTTTCACCTGCATACATAATATTTCCACTACCACTAGCTCCAAAAATAATTTTATAACCTTTCTTCTTACCATATGCTTTGACATAATCATTAATATCATTAATTACTGTTTGAGTAGCCTTTTTATCTTCTTCTTGAACTTGATTTTGTATCGCTTGCTGGTAGTTGTTAATCTGTTGTTGTTTATTACCTAACAATTCTTGCTTTAATTCTAGTTCTTTTTTTGAATATTTAGAACGATTTTTCTCATAATCTTTTAATTCTTTTTGCCAGCCTGTTACCAAACTATCTACATTGGATTTTAAAGTTTTTGCTTTGACCTCAAATTCTCCCCTTACAATCTTTGTTCTTTTATAGCCCTCTAATAATTTATTCACATCTACATAAACTAACTCTGAAGATTTCTGTGATAAATA
>Ga0209307_1001489_pt1 | contig 14616 bp, 2 predicted proteins | sample COGITO_mtgs_1105_FD_185519 | JGI IMG/M metagenome (GOLD analysis project Ga0209307, IMG submission 185519) | Pelagic marine microbial communities from North Sea - COGITO_mtgs_110530 (SPAdes) (version 2) | ecosystem: Environmental > Aquatic > Marine > Epipelagic ... | reverse complement strand
CTGCTTCTTCTAAAGAAAATACACCTCTTCGTTGGGCGAGTTCTAGAAATCCAACCATGTAATTAAGAGCATCGTTTTCGGTGCTTACTTTAAGGTCTTCTAGTTTAACTTGCTGCTGTTGGGGTTGAGCGTGCCCTTGTTGAGGGGTGCTTTCTACTTCTTCAATTTTCATATCCATTATATACAATTTATTTGTAATTAGTCTTTAAATAGTAATTTAATAATTGTTACATTATTTTTAATTGTCATGATTGTTATGTTTAACTATATTATGCAGTTGCTTCTAAATTTTCTAGTCTAGACAATATATCTGCTATTTGTTGTTGCTGTTGTTGTATTGTAGTTTCGTGTTGTTGTATGGTTGTAGCTTGTGATTGTATGGTTGTGTTTGCGGTGGAGAGGTCGGTTTGAAGAGTTTGTATGGTTGTGTTTGCGGTGGAGAGATCGGTTTGAAGAGTTTGTATGGTGGCTTGTGCGTTGGAAATATCTATAATGTGTTGTTGTTGTATGCGGTCTATTTCTTGTATAGCACTATGGTGTAAAGTGAATATTTTTTGCTTATCTAATGTGTGAAAATCATTTACTTCTTTGCCGTAGATAAAAACATTATTATAACTACTATCAAAAGTAAATGTATTGTCGCTATTGCCGATAATTTCTTTTCTTTCTTCGTTTCCACTTACATCATTACTAACATAAAATCTGTATTTAACTCCACTAACATCTGCTAAATCAGTTATTAATTTATATGTATTTTCAATTTGTTCCCACGATACATTCTCTAATTTCCGCATTTCATTCGGTATAATGGATGTTTGAATAGAAATAGCCATAGGCAATATTTCCTTTACTTCTTGTGCTATAAATCCAATGGTTTTATCTGTTCCAGCATAAAGAGTATCTTTATATTCATAATAACGACAAGGTATGTTCCTCACCATTTCCAATGCTAAATTATCTGGAACATCCACAATATTTTTTTTTATCCGTCTATCACTGTTTGTAGCAATAAAACCTAAATTAGAGCTCCATATTATTCCCTCTGCATGTATCGCAAGGGCCCTATTAACTGCAGAGTTCGCTTGTTCGTAGTTATAAAAATAAGCTCTTCCGACTGGAACATATACTGAATCGGTCCTTGTTATGTGCAATGGGCAGTCGGGGGTCGCTGTTCCAATTCCTACTCTTCCAGTTTTTTTAATAACAATTTTGTTACCGATCGTCCCAGTAGTTCCTGCGTAATAGAAGGACATACTATCGGCAATACCAGTGCTATTGGCAGAGCCACCAACTAACCATTGCCAGTTATTGCCATTGCTTGTATTAACATTAGAGACGGAACTTTGCCAAGTGCTATCGTTTGTAAATGTTGTATAGCCAGTATTTGATATTCGCATTCGTTCAGTTGATGCTCCTGTTGCAGTTGTAGTGCTGTTTGTATGAAATGTTAATGCTCCTCTAAACCAGTTGGCCTCGGGTGTGAAATATATTCCCGCAGTGGTTTTATTGTAATTATAAATCCCTCCCGATTGTGTTAATGCTTTCCATATTAGTCCGTTTGATTCACGACTTGCCGCGGTACTGTAATAATTATTACAAGCAAAAATGATGTTTGAATCTCCCGCTTGATGTCCTGTAGCAGAGTCAAGACCAGTAATTTCATTAGTATATAAACTCAATGTTCCTTTACAATGTAGCAGTTCGGCGGGCGATGTCGTTCCAATTCCCACATTTCCGCTTTCTGTCACGTGAAACGATGGTGCGAATATGTAAGCCGAACCACTATCAGTACCACCGTCGTCGTCTGATTGTGCCCCAACAATGGCATAATTGCCCGATATAGCAACACTTATACCGAACAGGTCGCTAGCAGCAGCATCGCTTGCTAACAGTTTTTGTACTTGTGTTCCAGTACTAACATTGAATATGTAAGCCGAGCCACTATCACTTGGAACGTCGTCATCGCCGTATGCCCCAACAATGGCATAATTGCCCGATATAGCAACACTATACCCGAAATAGTCGTTAGCAGCAGCATCGCTTGCTACAAGTTTATGTAATTCTGTTCCAGTACTAACATTGAATATGTAAGCCGAACCACTACCAGTACCACCGTCGTCATTGGTATATGCCCCAACAATAGCATAATTGCCCGATATGGCAACACTTATACCGAACAGGTCGTTAGCAGCAGCATCGCTTGCTACAAGTTTATGTAATTCTGTTCCAGTACTAACATTGAATATGTAAGCCGAACCACTATCAGTACCACTGTAGTCATTGGTATATGCACCAACAATAGCATAATTGCCCGATATAGCAACACTAGACCCGAAATAGTCGGAACCAGCAGCATCGCTTGCTACAAGTTTATGTAATTGTGTTCCAGTACTAACATTGAATATGTAAGCCGAACCACTATAATTACCTTTGTATCGTGCCCCAACAATAGCATAATTGCCCGATATGGCAACACTCGTCCCGAATTGGTCGTTAGCAGCAGCATCGCCTGCTACAAGTTTATGTAATTCTGTTCCAGTACTAACATTGAATATGTAAGCCGAACCACTATCAGCACTGCCGTCGTCGTTGAATCGTGCCCCAACAATGGCATAATTGCCCGATATGGCAACACTTATACCGAACAGGTCGTTAGCAGCAGCATCGCTTGCTACAAGTTTATGTAATTCTGTTCCAGTACTAACATTGAATATGTAAGCCGAACCACTATTACTTGGAACGTCGTCATTGGTATATGCCCCAACAATAGCATAATTGCCCGATATAGCAACACTAGACCCGAAATAGTCGTTAGCAGCAGCATCGCTTGCCAGTATTTTCGTCCGTGATCCGAAATCGTACCCAGCAGAAAGGGTTTCAACGTTGAGATCGCCCAATAATCTCATATTCCCATCGACGACAAGCTTCTCTTCAGCAAAGGTCGTCCCAATTCCCACATTTCCATTAGGAAGAACCGACATTTGTGTTGGTAGCGCCTTTACAACACTTTTAGAATTAGGCATTCCTATATTAGAAGTCATTACCCGATTTGTTCCAGTATAAGCCACTGCTACAAAGATAGACAATTCTGGTGACCAACATACAGAACGCCAAGCGTTAGCCTCTGATGCCGACGACCTAGCGGTCCATGTGATACCATCCGGAGAAGTCATTACCCGATTTGTTCCACCATTATAAGACACTGCTACAAAGATGGATAATTCTGGGGACCAACATACAGAACGCCAATCGTTAGCCTCTGATGCCGACGACCTAGCGGTCCATGTGATACCATCTGGAGAAGTCATTACCCGATTTGTTCCGGCTGCTGCCACTGCTACAAAGATGGATAATTCAGGGGACCAACATACAGAATACCAATCGTTAGCCTCTGTTGCCGACGACCTAGCGGTCCATGTGATACCATCCGGAGAAGTCATTACCCGATTTGTTCCACTATAAGCCACTGCTACAAAGATAGACAATTCCGGTGACCAACATACAGAAAGCCAACCGTTAGCCTCTGTTGCTGACGACCTAGCGGTCCATGTGATACCATCCGGAGAAGTCATTACCCGATTTGTTCCACTATAAGCCACTGCTACAAAGATAGACAATTCAGGGGACCAACATACAGAAAGCCAACCGTTAGCATCTGATGCTGACGACCTAGCGGTCCATGTGATACCATCCGGAGAAGTCATTACCCGATTTGTTCCACCACTATAAGCCACTGCTACAAAGATGGATAATTCCGGTGACCAACATACAGACATCCAATAGTTAGCCTCTGATGCTGACGACCTAGCGGTCCATGTGATACCATCCGGAGAAGTCATTACCCGATTTGTTCCACCATAAGCCACTGCTACAAAGATAGATAATTCCGGTGACCAACATACAGATTGCCAATTGTTAGCCTCTGATGCCGACGACCTAGAGGTCCATGTTTCTACACACGCTTCAGCAGATGCATAACTTGCGCGTGTTCGCTTGTTCATTGCTGTAATATTTACACCGTGAACGGTTCGGGTGGTGGAAGGTGGGTTTACAATGTTCTCAGTTCCTAGGGATTGGTAGTATGGATAACCTGTGCCAGTTGTAATATCGCCATCAATTGTAATATTTCCATTTACATGTAATTTACTGTCTGGACTCGTTGTCCCAATTCCGACATTTCCCGCATTAAAATAAGACTTATCATATGCATCAATGTGGATGTTGGTTGAATTATTTCCATATAACTCGAAAATTCCAAAATTTGATGGTGTTGCTCCTATTAAACCAAGAGTATAACTTGTATTTTCTAATCGTATTCCATTCATAGTAGTATTAGTTCGCACAGTTAAAAAATTGCTGGGACTCGACGTCCCAATTCCTACATTTCCATTAGGAAGAACCGACATTTGTGTTGGTAGTGCCTTTACAACACTTTTAGAATTAGGCATTCCTATATTAGAAGTCATTACCCGATTTGTTCCAGTATAAGCCACCGCTACAAAGATAGACAATTCTGGTGACCAACATACAGAATACCAACCGTTAGCCTCTGATGTCGACGACCTAGCGGTCCATGTGATACCATCTGGAGAAGTCATTACCCGATTTGTTCCACCACTATATGCCACTGCTACAAATATAGATAATTCTGGTGACCAACATACAGAAATCCAATAGTTAGCCTCTGATGCTGACGACCTAGCGGTCCATGTGATACCATCTGGAGAAGTCATTACCCGATTTGTTCCACTATTAGCCACTGCTACAAAGATAGACAATTCTGGTGACCAACATACAGAATGCCAACCGTTAGCCGCTGATGCCGAACGAGCGGTCCATGTGATACCATCTGGAGAAGTCATTACCCGAGTTGTTCCACTATTAGCCACTGCTACAAAGATGGATAATTCTGGTGACCAACATACAGATTGCCAATAGCTAGCCGCTGATGCCGAACGAGCGGTCCATGTGATACCATCCGGAGAAGTCATTACCCGATTTGTTCCAGTATATGCCACCGCTACAAAGATGGATAATTCAGGGGACCAACATACAGAAAGCCAACTGTTAGCATCTGATGCTGACGACCTAGCGGTCCATGTGATACCATCCGGAGAAGTCATTACCCGATTTGTTCCACCACCATAAGCCACTGCTACAAAGATAGACAATTCTGGTGACCAACATACAGATTGCCAATCGTTAGCCTCTGATGCCGACGACCTAGCGGTCCATGTGATACCATCTGGAGAAGTCATTACCTGATTTGTTCCAGTATAAGCCACTGCTACAAAGATAGACAATTCTGGTGACCAACATACAGAACGCCAAGACTTTGTCTCTGATGCCGACGACCTAGCGGTCCATGTTTCTACACACGCTTCAGCAGATGCATAACTTGCACGTGTTCGCTTGTTCATTGCTGTAATATTAACTCCGTGAACGGTTCGGGTGGTAGAAGGGGGATTTACAATTTTCTCTGTTCCTAGGGATTGGTAGTATGGATAACCTGTGTCAGTTGTAATATCGTAATTCGTGCTAATATCCCCAACTGAATTAATACTCATTCTTTCTTGACCGGCCGTGAAAAATTGCAAATCATCGTTGTCTGCACCAGCAGAAGATTCAGCAAGAATATATGTATCACCATCCACATCTTTTACACCCCCTAAAGAACCCCATGCACTTCCTGGTCCATATCCTTCAAATTGACTGGTAGTGGTATTGTAGCGTATCATGCCATTGTAAGCTGGATTCGGCCGTTCGCCATTAGTTCCAACAGGTATAATAAGACCATCTGTGCTGTTGATATGAAAGGTTGAATCTGGGGCGTTTGTCCGAATACCGACTTTGGCAATAGAACTAGCACCAGAACCTATAATAACATCCCCTCCATATTTTTGCATAATAATATCTGTATGATTACCAAGTTTAATTGCGTCAATAAATGTGTTACCGTCGGTATTTATACCTAATTTTAAAACACCAGATACATCGGTCGCACCAATAGTAAGCTGGGCGGTATTAGTTGTGTAATCTGTTGTTGTATCGAGCATGGCTGGACCGGAAACTTCTAAAATACCTAAATTTTGAGTAGTGTGCCTTGAAATGCCATTGCCAGTCGAAACTGTTAATTTTGCCCCTTTTTTTATATTTGACATTAATATTATATATTATTATGTTAATAAATTTTTATATTATTAAATTGCTTATGATATTTTATTTATGTTGAGTTGATATAAATAAAATAATATTGAAAAGTTTATGTTGATAAGTTTATGTTGATAAGTTTATGTTGAAAAGTTTATGTTGAAAAGTTTATGTTGATAAGTTTATGTTGATAAGTTTATGTTGATAAGTTTATGTTGATAAGTTTATGTTGATAAGTTTATGTTGAAAAGTTTATGTTGATAAGTTAATAATATATTATAATCCTAAATGTTCTTTTATCATGTTTAATTGGTTATTCATGTCTTGATTTACTAATTTTAAGTTTTCTATTTCTAACTGTTGTTGTTGTATGGTAGTTTCGTGTTGTTGTATGGTAGTTTCGTGTTGTTGTATGGTGGCTTGTGCGTTGGAAATATCTATAATGTGTTGTTGTTGTATGCGGTCTATTTCCTGTGTAGCGCTGAAATTAAGAGCGAATAGTTTGGCTTTGTCTACAATGTGGAAATCATCTATTTCTATACCATAACAAAATACAGCATAATGCGTTTTTTCAAATGTAAATGTGCGATCATCATTCATACTAATGTTTTCTTCAACCCCACGCGCATCACTTGCGTTTTGTCCTAAGTAAAATTTATAAGTTCCAAAGCTAATATCTGTGAAAAAATTAGAAGAAAAATCATATTTACCATCATCTCGTTCAATCCATTCTCCAGAAACAGTTTGCATGATATTTGGTATAAAATTGGTAGTTGTTGTTACTGCTATTGGAAACACTTCTTTAACTTCTTGTGCTATAAACCCGATGGTATTTGTTTGATTTGGACGATCTATGTAATTATAATAACAGCAAGGAATATTACGAAGATATGTCAGCGCTAGGTGATCGGGAACATCTACAATATTATTTTTTATTCTTCTATCAGAACTCGTAAATACATTTGTACCACTATATATTGCTTTAACAACATATAATCCAATAAGTGCGGCTACTCCACTTGTAGTTGAAGCACCACTGCTACCAAGAATACCCGCGGTACCGGTGTTACTACTAGAATAATAACCGTGTATTTTAACTACTCCTCCTCCAAAATAGGCAGAGTAATCACTAAATGTGTGACTGCTAACTCCGTTATTATTTACAAGAATTCCGTATCGTGCTCCGGTCGCATATATTTGTGCACCACCCGCTGTTGGATTGCCGTCAATACGCAAACTATGACTACCTAAACCACTAGTTGTTCCTATACTAACTGAGCCTGCTCCAGTTGTTCCAATACCGACATTTCCACCATTCGGATTTAATAATAAATTGTAATAGCTAGAATGAGTTCTAGATAGTGCTTGTAAATAACTAGTTCCATTATTAAGCAATCCAACAATTAGTCCATAATTATTAGGTGCAGAATTAGTTGTTGTAAAACCAGCGACAACAGTGTTATTAAAAGTAGTTTCACCGCTTATTTGTAGTGGTACTGATGAAGATGGTTGTGGTATCTCGATATATAAAGGAGCATACGGACTCGTCGTCCCAATTCCTACATTTCCATTAGGAAGTACCGACATTTGTGTTGGTAGTGCCTTTACAACACTTTTAGAATTAGGCATTCCTATATTAGAAGTCATTACCTTATTTGTTCCAGTATTAGCCACTGCTACAAAGATAGATAATTCTGGTGACCAACATACAGCACGCCAACTGTTAGCCTCTGTTGCTGACGACCTAGCGGTCCATGTTATACCATCCGGAGAAGTCATTACCCGATTTGTTCCAGTATAAGCCACCGCTACAAAGATGGATAACTCCGGTGACCAACATACATAATACCAACCGTTAGCATCTGATGCCGACAACCTAGCGGTCCATGTGATACCATCCGGAGAAGTCATTACCAGATTTGTTCCACTATAAGCCACTGCTACAAATATAGATAATTCAGGGGACCAACATACAGAATACCAAACGTTAGCCTCTGATGCTGACGACCTAGCGGTCCATGTGATACCATCTGGAGAAGTCATTACCCGATTTGTTACACCAGTATGTGCCACCGCTACAAAGATAGACAATTCAGGGGACCAACATACAGAAATCCAACCGTTAGCCTCTGTTGCGGACGACCTAGCGGTCCATGTGATACCATCTGGAGAAGTCATTACCCGATTTGTTCCAAAATATGCCACTGCTACAAAGATAGATAATTCAGGGGACCAACATACAGAATGCCAACCGTTAGCCTCTGATGCTGACGACCTAGCGGTCCATGTGATACCATTCGGAGAAGTCATTACCTTATTTGTTCCATTATTAGCCACTGCTACAAAGATAGACAATTCTGGTGACCAACATACAGAATACCAACCGTTAGCCGCTGATGGCGAACGAGCGGTCCATGTGATACCATCTGGAGAAGTCATTACTCGATTTGTTCCAATATAAGCCACTGCTACAAAGATGGATAATTCTGGTGACCAACATACAGAATGCCAACCGTCACCCTCTGATGCCGACGACCTAGCCGTCCATGTTTCTACACACGCTTCAGCAGATGCATAACTTGCGCGTGTTCGCTTGTTCATTGCTGTAATATTAACTCCGTGAACGGTTCGGGTGGTAGAAGGTGGGTTTACAATTTTCTCTGTTCCTAGGGATTGGTAGGATGGATAACCTGTGCCATTTGTAATATCGCCATCAATTGTAATATTTCCATTTACATGTAATTTACTGTCTGGACTCGTCGTTCCAATTCCTACATTTCCTCCTCCTGGATTTAATACTAAGTTTCTTCCATTTCCATCATTGGAAATAGACTGAATATATCCTGTAGCATTAACTAATGCTCCTAATATCACTCCGTAATTAAAACTTGCGCTATATCTATTTGACAAATACAATCCAACAGTATTGTTTAATGCGTCACTATCCATTGGTACGGTTGTATCATTCGCGGTTATTGTTGTTTCAACATGCAATTTAGTTTGAGGACTCGTCGTCCCAATTCCTACATTTCCACCACCATTAAAATATGTATCATCTAATGAACCTGATAAATGAACGCTTTTTATAGTTCCAGTAGAATTCGTAGTTTTATAAATAGAAATAGAACCTGAATGATAATTAGTCGGTCCCGCAGTTCCCAAAGAAACCATGTGATACCCGCTAACACTATTAACTTTTAATATACTTTCCACCTCACCTGCGGTTCCTGACGTTACATCCTTTATCTCTAATGTGCTTCCGGGACTGATTGTCCCAATTCCAACATCACCTCCTGTATAATAAATATCACCCGACCCACTCCATACTGAACTACCGCCTCCCCCACTTGCCGAAATAGTAGAACCAGTTATAGTAATATTTGTTCCAGCGGTTAAAGTAGCTTGTTTTGCGTCGAGTGCGGATTGAAGTCCACTTGTTTTTGCGATAGTAAGGTCTCCATCTGCGATAGTTGGTTGTTTACTAGCGAGTTGTGTATATAATCCGCCAACATCTCCTAATGAAAGATCATTTGTAGTAATAGTAGCTTGTTTTGCGTCGAGTGCTGATTGAAGCCCGTTTGTTTTTGCGATAGTAAGATCGCCATCTGCGATAGTGTCTTGTTTACTGGCGAGTTGTGTATATAATCCGCCAACATCTCCTAATGAAAGATCATTTGTAGTAATAGTAGCTTGTTTTGCGTCAAGTGCTGATTGAAGACCATTTGTTTTTGCGATAGTAAGATCGCCATCTGCGATTGTGTCTTGTTTACTGGCGAGTTGTGTATATAATCCACTAATATCTCCTAATGAAAGGTCGTTTGTGGAAATAGTATCTTGTTTTGTTGCGAGTTGTGTTTCGATTGAACCTACTTTTGTAGTAATGTTACTTGCAAAACTTCCCGAATTATCAAGGGCTTGTGCTAATTCATTTAATGTATCTAACGCACCTGGCGCACCCCCAATCAAATTGTCAACCGCCGTAGTTACAAAGGCAGTTGTTGCGATTTGTGTGGTGTTTGTTCCAGATGATGCGGTGGGAGCAAGTGGTGTTCCGGTTAAAGTGGGTGAAGAAAGCGGTGCGTAAATCGTATTGATATTGGTGCCATTTTGCAAATAGGCGCCTGTAACATTTAATCCATCATTTATTTTAACAGTTGTATCTGTTTCATTTTGTATTTCAACGCCGCTAGCTAATATAATGTTATCCGTTATACGAACCGTTCCAGTGCTGGTTGACCCAATTGTAATATTACCTGAACCAGTGCTTGTAATCTCTAAACCTTGTGCTGATTCTAATTGTAAAACACCGCTACCTGTTGTATTTATCTTCATATTTTGATTGGTATCTGCCGCAACAACAATGGTGCTACTATCACTTTCAATTACTTTTTGACCGTCTATATATAGTGATCCGGGTCCAATGTAAATATCTTTCCACACATTTGATATATCTCCTAAACTATAGGTGTCATTTGCGTTAGGAATAATAGAATTCATAAATGATGTGCTAGATGTATTTATCGATGATATATCTACTACATTGAAACTAGCATCATTAGCGGAAAGGTCACCATGAACTTTTATATTGTTGAGTGAAACATCAACAGATTCTGTAATGGTTGCTTGTTTTGCGTCGAGTGCAGCTTGAAGGCCACTGGTTTTTGCGATAGTAAGGTCGCCGTCTGCGATAGTAGCTTGTTTTGCGTCGAGTGCAGCTTGAAGTCCGTTTGTTTTTGCAATAGTAAGGTCACCGTCCGCAATGGTAGCTTGTTTTGCGTCGAGTGCTGCTTGAAGTCCGTTTGTTTTTGCAATAGTAAGGTCACCGTCCGCAATGGTAGCTTGTTTTGCGTCGAGTGCTGATTGAAGACCGCTTGTTTTTGCGATAGTAAGGTCTCCATCTGCGATAGTAGCTTGTTTTGCGTCGAGTGCTGATTGAAGACCGCTTGTTTTTGCGATGGTAAGGTCTCCATCTGCGATAGTGGGTTGTTTACTATCAAGTTGAGTATATAATCCGCTAACATCTCCTAATGAAAGATCATTTGTAGTAATAGTAGCTTGTTTTGCGTCGAGTGCTGATTGAAGACCGCTTGTTTTTGCGATAGTAAGATCGCCATCTGCGATTGTGTCTTGTTTACTGGCGAGTTGTGTATATAATCCGCTAACATCTCCTAAAGAAAGGTCGTTTGTAGTAATGGTTGCTTGTTTTGCGTCGAGTGCTGATTGAAGCCCGTTTGTTTTTGCGATAGTAAGGTCTCCATCTGCGATAGTTGGTTGTTTACTGGCGAGTTGTGTGTATAAGCCACTAATATCTCCTAATGAAAGGTCGTTTGTGGTAATGGTTGCTTGTTTTGCGTCGAGTGCTGATTGAAGCCCGTTTGTTTTTGCGATAGTAAGATCGCCATCTGCGATTGTGTTTTGTTTTCCAGCTACATCAGTTTCAATAGCATTGAGACGAACGGTAACATTTGAAGCAAAGTTTGCAGAATTATCAAGTGCATCTGCTAATTCTTTTAGCGTATCAAGAGCAATCGGCGCATTATCTACTAAATTAGAAATAGCATTATCGATATCTGTATTTATTTTAGTGTAAATAGCGCCACTTAAATCTTCTCCATTTATTAAAACTTGTATCGCTTCTAATACATTAAAACTAGCGTCATTAGCAGATAAGTCGCCGTGAACTTTTAAATTATTAAGAGATACATCAACTGATTCTGTAACGGTTACTTGTTTTGCGTCGAGTTCTGATTGAAGTCCGTTTGTTTTTGCGATGGTAAGATCTCCATCTGCGATTGTGTTTTGTTTGCTGTCAAGTTGTGCGTATAATCCACTAATATCTCCTAATGAAAGGTCGTTTGTAGTAATAGTTGCTTGTTTGGAGTCAAGTGCTGTCTGTAGTCCACTTGTTTTTGCAATAGTAAGATCACCATCTGCGATCGTGTTTTGCTTGCTGTTGAGTTGCGTGTATAATCCACTAACATCTCCTAAAGAAAGGTCGTTTGTAGTAATAGTTGCTTGTTTTGCGTCGAGTGCTGATTGAAGCCCGTTTGTTTTTGCGATTGTAAGGTCACCGTCTGCGATATTATCTTGTTTGCTATCAAGCTGCGTGTATAATCCACTAATATCTCCTAAAGAAAGGTCGTTTGTAGTAATAGTTGTTTGTTTTGCGTCGAGTGCGGATTGAAGCCCGTTTGTTTTTGCAATAGTAAGATCACCGTCTGCGATCGTGTTTTGCTTGCTGTTGAGTTGCGTGTATAATCCACTAATATCTCCTAAAGAAAGGTCGTTTGTAGTAATAGTTGCTTGTTTTGCGTCGAGTGCTGATTGAAGTCCATTTGTTTTTGCAATGGTAAGATCACCGTCTGCGATCGTGTTTTGCTTGCTGTTGAGTTGCGTGTATAATCCACTAATATCTCCTAGTGAAAGGTCGTTTGTGGAAATTGTTGCTTGTTTTGCGTCGAGTGCAGATTGAAGCCCACTTGTTTTTGCGATAGTAAGGTCTCCATCCGCGATTGTGTTTTGCTTGCTGTTGAGTTGTGTGTATAAACCACTAATATCTCCTAAAGAAAGGTCATTTGTGGAAATAGTAGCTTGTTTTGTAGAAAGGTCGCTTTGTATAGCGGCTAGCGTTGTAGTGACATTTGCTGCAAAATTGGCAGAATTATCAAGAGCATCTGCTAATTCCTTTAATGTATCAAGAGCTGACGGGACATCTGTCCCGATTAAATCTCTCCCTTGGATAAAAATAGCACTTACATCAATTACATTAAAACTAGCATCGTTTGCAGATAAATCGCCATGCACTTTTAAATTGTTAAGAGATATATCGGTCGTTTGGTCAATATTTGTAGATGTATTTTCAGAAGGTGTAAATAATATACCATTATGGTAAATGCTACCGTTTAAACTAAGATCTCCTACTATTTCTAAACGAGTCGTAGGGTCGGTGATTCCTAAACCAACATTACCACTAGTATCGATTGCCATTCGTAACTGTCTATTATTACTTGAATCCAATCCATAAAAATTCAAGTTTTTCATTTTATATAAATAATTCACATATAAAATGAAAAATTACAATTAATTAATTGGTTAATTAGATTTTATTGTATTAGTTAATTAGTTTTTATTGTATTTGTTAATTAGTTTTTATTGTATTTGTGTATGTTTCGTGTTTGTATTTTGTTTTAGTTAATCCCTAAATAATTCTTGATAAATTGTATGTCATTATTTAAACGATTATTTTCGTTTAATACATCGTTGAGTTGTTGATTTATGTCTTGATTTATAAGTTTTAATGTTTCAATATCTTGCTGTTGTGATTCAATAATTAATTTTTGATCATTAACGGTTTTATTTAACTCTTTTGTAGCAGCAATATGTGTGCAGAAAATACTATTGTAGTCTACGCCGAATGATTCGGCAGCACTATTATTTTTCACAGTATACTTTAATTCGGGTATTAATTGTAAATCTTGTGCTATAATACCTGTTTCTCTTGTATAATCATTGTTTTCTATCAATAAGGTACCATTTGTATTCATTGGTATTCCTTGTGAGTTTACTTGAAAGTTATGTGAAATATCATACATCGTTCTTGTTTTAAAATACTGTTTTGGCGTCAGCTTCATAATGGTATCTAATGGGGTTGTAGGAATAGTCTCATTGTGTTTTAAACGGTCGTCTGATGATAATATATTACCACTTGCTTGCACGGTTCCAGAAAAATTTCCATTACCACTAACATCTAATGAGGGGGGAGAATATGAATATGAATCGCCTGTTGCGGTAGGTCCAGTAATGGTTGGGTTTGAATCAGATTCAGAATGAATGGTTGTCAACGTATATGTAATATTATTAATTGTAATTCTAGGATTTTTAATATCATGTATGTTTTTATTCCAATCTCCGAAACCCCATTTTCCGTATGGCTTCGGGCTGAAGTTTGCATTGCTCCAATTAATATTTCCAGCAAGAGATCCGTTAAAATATAACTTAACGGTATCTGTACTTGCTATATATTCATATTTGACATCGACTGAATTTTGTGTTAAATAATTTAAGGTTACTGAAGGAGATGATGAAGTTGTTGTTTCTTGATATATATTAGTAGTACCATCGTTACCTGCCCAAAATCGTAATGTAACAGAAGAATTCCAAGATATACCATAATACATAAAATAAGTAGTGCCACCAAAACTGGTTGCACTTAGTTCCGTCCCTTCGAAAAATAAACCAAAATGTGCGTAGTTGGCACCGGATCCTCTCGTCATTGTATGTTCGTATTCAATTGTAAAATCAGAACCTTGTGGAATCCATCCTCCATTACTACTACTTGTCTCAAATAAAACCCAATTATTATAATTTTGATGACTATTAAACGTTATTTCATATTCATTTCCATCTGACTGCACCGCAATTTGTTGTGATGAAATATCTTTACCAATGGCAATTCTACCATCAACC
>Ga0209307_1001483_pt1 | contig 14638 bp, 11 predicted proteins | sample COGITO_mtgs_1105_FD_185519 | JGI IMG/M metagenome (GOLD analysis project Ga0209307, IMG submission 185519) | Pelagic marine microbial communities from North Sea - COGITO_mtgs_110530 (SPAdes) (version 2) | ecosystem: Environmental > Aquatic > Marine > Epipelagic ... | reverse complement strand
ATAAGTTTTTGCTCTAGGGTACATTAATTTGAATAAATTGTAGGAATTTACCTATATCATGTGATTTTTTTATACATTTAATGTATACTATTTTTCAAGAATCCCAAATCTTAAGAAAAATTAACCATGATAAAAATTCTTATTGCAGATGCACATCCTATAGTAAGGATGGGTCTGAGTATGGTAGTGAACAGTGCTGAGGAGTTTCAGCTACAAGATGCCGTTGCAACGACCACCCAACTTTTTACAGCTGTAGAAAAACAAACGCCCGATATTGTAATTTTGGAGATGGACATTCCTGAAATCAATGGAATTGCCACTGTTAGAAAGCTTAAGGAAATAAACCCAAACATTAAAGTACTTATTTTTAGCAGCCAATCAGAAACAGTTTATGCCCTAAGTGCCATAAGAGCAGGCGCTTGCGGCTACCTTTCTAAAACAGCAAGAATAGATCAGATACTCACTGCGCTTACGCAGCTTAAGGAGGGGAAAATATACCTCACCCACGCATTATCAGAACAACTCAAAAAAGAAAAATCAGGAGATAAAGAAAAATCTGCGTTTAGAAAACTGTCTTCCAGAGAGATTGAGGTATTAAAATTACTGGCTTCAGGGAAGAAAAATAAAGAAGTTGCCGGTGGATTAGATATTAATGAAAAGACGGTGAGTACCTATAAATCTAGGCTCATGAAAAAACTGAATGTCACTAATATTGTAGACATGCTGCAACATGCTAAAGCCTTACAGCTGTATTAATTCAATAATTCCGCACAACCCCATGGCTTTGCCCCATTGAGGGACTAAGAAAGTACCCTGTTTAATTTTTTATTTAACAAGGCATACAACTGCAGGTAGGAGACCAATTCTTCCTTTACTTCTTGGTGGTCTTTTTCTTGGTCTCTGGTCGTTTCCTGCATGACCCCCATCCGCTTTTTAATCAAAAAACACCTCAAACTCAAAATGGTTTCTGTTACCAATTGAGACACCCCCAAAGCCTTGTCTTTTGGGAAAATATCTTTCTTCTCCCACTGCCCAAGCACATACTTCTCCTCCTCCATTAGAATGGAAGATATGGACGCAGAAAGTTCTTCTGATTGGTTTCTAATAAAAACTGGCAGGTCAAAATTTTCTGACTGATTAAAAGAGGCTATAAGTTTAAAGTAAATCCCTTTAAAATGGTCCTGCGTGAGCTCAATTTCGTCTTCTTGTAAATCCAAATACACCTTTTCAAAAACTTTTTGCTCTACCTTTTTAGGCGTTAAAACCAATTCTCCAGCCTCGTTAGAAGCTAAAATTAAGTCTTCAAATGTGGCCTTATGATTTCCATAAAGCAACAAAATTTCAATGATTTTCTTCTCTAGCACCCACTGAACATTAAGTTTTTCTACCTCAGGGGCTTCTGGCTTAACTACTTTAAAACGTTCTTCAGGGGCACCCCCGCTTTTTTGGGGCACTCCCTTAGCACTGGCAGCTGTTTTAGAAACTTGCGCCAGGGTATTGTAAAGCACTTGCTCAGAAATGTCCATAATTTGCGCGCAAGACTGCAAATAGACTTCTCGCTGTATAGCATCTGGTATTTTAGCAATACTCCCAACAATATCTCGAATGGTTTCTGCCCTTTTCACAGGGTCATTGGCCGCCTCTTTAACCAAGATAGACGCTTTAAATTGTATAAAATCTTGCGAATTAGTCTCCAAATACTCTGTGAGCAGCTCTAGAGCATGTTTTTTAGAAAAACTATCTGGATCTTCACCTTCAGGAAAAGTGCAAATTTTCACATTCATCCCCTGCGCTAAAATAAGGTCAATCCCCCTTATAGAAGCCCTCAATCCGGCAGCATCTCCGTCAAAGAGTACCGTAATATTTTTAGTCAGGCGACTCAAAAGCCTAATCTGATCCGAAGTAAGTGCCGTTCCGCTAGAAGACACCACATTGTGAATTCCAGACTGATGCATTTGAATCACATCCGTATAGCCTTCTACCAAATAACAATTGTCCTGCTTGGCAATGGCTTGCTTGGCCATATATATTCCATAAAGCACTTTGCTTTTATTGTAAATATCACTCTCTGGTGAGTTTAAATACTTGGCTGCTTTTTTATCCTGCGTTAAAATCCTACCTCCAAAACCAAGCACCCTACCACTCATAGAGTGAATGGGAAACATGACCCTCCCTTTAAAGCGATCAAAAGTTTTGGCCGTGGCCTGCTCATTGGTCGGTTTCACAATAGTCAGTCCTGTTGCTTCAAGGTATTTTAAATCGTATTTATTTTCAATAGCAGATTTGGTAAAACCATCCCATTCATCCAAACAATAGCCCAGTTCGAATTTCTTTATGGTCTCATCCGTAAAACCGCGCTCTCTAAAATAAGAAAGCCCTATAGCTTGGCCTGCGGCCGATGTCAAAAGGACTTCCGAAAAATAACGCGCTGCATATTCAGACACCAAATACATACTCTCCCTTTCATTGGCGGCCTCCTTTTGCTCGTCGGATTGAATGGTTTCCTCAATCTCAATTTGATATTTTTTAGCCAAATACCTAATGGCTTCAGGATAGGTAAAGTGCTCGTGTTCCATGACAAATGCCACCACATTACCACCCTTGCCACTAGAAAAATCTTTCCAAATTTGTTTTACAGGAGAAACCATAAAACTTGGAGAACGCTCCTCTGTAAATGGACTGAGTCCCTTAAAATTAGCCCCCGATTTTTTTAATTGAACAAAGTCGCCAATGACTTCCTCAATTCTAGCGGTTTCGTAAACTTTATCTATGGTATTCTTTGAAATCAATTCAAATGCATTTAGTCCATAAAAGTAACAAATAAAGACCGCTTTAAAAAGGAATAAAAAAAGCCGCTTTATCTTAAAGATACTGTAAGATTAAAAAGGTGATAAAAAATTATTTTTCTCGCTCTACCACAAAACGAACCATAGTGATTAAAGCGTTTTTATAGACTGAGTCTGGATAGCCTGCCAATAATTCAAGGGCCTGGTCTTTATAGGCATTCATCTGCGTAGTAGCATATGAAAGACCTCCGAGTGCTTTGACAAGCGCAATTAGCTCATGTACCCTTTTTCTGTCTGTATGGTGGTTTTTCACTGTATTGATCATCCATCTTTTTTGATCTGGGTCTGCTTGTTGCAAAGCGTGAATTAATGGAAGGGTCATTTTTTGCTCCTTAATATCTATCCCAGTAGGTTTTCCAATAGATTTTGTGCCATAATCAAACAAGTCATCTTTAATTTGAAAAGCCATGCCTATAAGGCTTCCAAATTCCCGCATCTTTTCCACCTCTTCAGATCCAGGGCTTACAGAAGCCGCGCCCAATGCGCAGCAAGCTGCTATGAGTGTAGCCGTTTTTTGGCGGATAATATGGTAATACACTTCTTCAGTAATGTCTAGCCTTCTGGCTTTTTCAATTTGTAACAGCTCTCCTTCGCTCATTTCTCGAACGGCAACAGATATTATTTTTAAGAGATCAAAGTCATCGTTATCTATGCAGAGCAACAAACCTTTTGAGAGTAAATAATCACCCACCAATACGGCAATTTTATTTTTCCAAAGGGCGTTAATTGAAAAGAAACCGCGCCGTTTGTCTGAACCATCTACCACGTCGTCATGCACTAAAGTAGCCGTATGAATAAGCTCTATTACTGAAGCACCGCGATAAGTACGTTCCTGAACGCTGCCACCAGAAAGCATTTTTGCTGTTAAAAATAAAAACATGGGACGCATTTGCTTCCCTTTCCTATTGACTATATAATAAGTAATCCTGTTGAGCAAGGCTACTTTTGAACTCATAGACTGAAAAAACTTCTCTTCGAAAAGAATCATTTCTTGTTCAATAGGCGCTTTTATTTGGTCTGTGATTTTCAAAAAATAGGATGTTTTATAGCGAATTAACGCCAAGTAAATTTAGGTAATTCAAGGGAAACAACCCGAATATTATACCACTAATTAACGCCCCTTATAAGCCGTAATACGGACCCTGAAACCGCTGCAAAAAACCAAATTAAATTAGAATCAGCTCCCGCAACAAACCGCTATTAAAAAAATAGCCCGGCGGAGCCGGGCTAAATAGATTAAATATTTAAGAAATCCTAGGCCAACATTGTTACTGGGTTTTCTAAAAATGCTTGTAATGTTTGCAAAAAGGCTGCTGCCGAAGCACCATCCACAGTTCTGTGGTCACAAGCCAAAGTAATTTTCATAGTATTTCCAACCACTATAGCGCCCTCTTTTACAACAGGCTTCTGAACAATTGCGCCTACAGATAAAATAGCAGAATTGGGTTGGTTTATGATAGAGGTAAATTCTTGAATACCAAACATACCTAGGTTAGACACTGTAAAAGTACTTCCCTCCATTTCAGCAGGAGTTAATTTCTTGTCCCTTGCTTTTCCAGCCAGGTCTTTTACTGCAGCGCCAATTTGAGACAGACTTTGTTGGTCTGCAAAACGAACTACAGGCACCACCAAACCATCTGGAACCGCTACCGCAACACCCATGTGAACATGACTGTTAAAACGGGTAGTGTCTCCCTGCCAAGTCGTGTTAACTTGTGGGTGTTTTTTAAGTGCCATAGCAGACGCTTTTAAAACCATATCATTAAAAGATACTTTTGTGTCTGGCAAACTATTGATCTGAGCTCTAGACGCCATAGCGTTGTCCATAGCTACCTCAACGGTTAAATAATAATGAGGTGCTGAAAACTTAGACTCCCCTAAACGCTTGGCAATTACCTTACGCATTTGAGAATTTTTAACCTCTGTGTAATGCTCTTCGCCAGCAGCCATTACTGGTGCCTGGGCTGAAGCAGTTGCTGAAGTAGTCGCAATTGATTGTGCTGCTGCAGGGGTGAAACGTTCTATATCAATTTTTACAATCCTCCCTTGCTCTCCGGTCCCTTTCACTTCTGACAAAGAAATTCCTTTCTCTTTGGCTAATTTTTTTGCCAAAGGCGATGCGAAAATTCTTCCTGTCTGAACAGATGCATTGACCGCAGTAGCGTCTGCTACTGGAGCTTTTGGCGTTGGAGTTGCAACTGGCGCAGCTGCTGCGTCATTTACCGCTACTGGAGCGGTTGCAACTGTTTTAGCAGCTACTGGAGCAGCTACTGGATTGAGTGCTGCTGAGATATCGGCCCCTTTAGGGCCAATAATAGCTAATAAGGAATCTACCGGAGCAGCTTCGCCCTCACCTATACCAATATGTAAAAGTGTTCCAGCATTAAAAGACTCAAATTCCATAGTGGCTTTGTCTGTCTCTATTTCTGCTAAAATATCTCCTTCTTCAATAACATCTCCTACTTTTTTAAGCCATGTAGCTACCGTTCCTTCGTCCATAGTGTCTGAAAGTCTTGGCATATTCACTACAATAACTCCTTCCGGCAAAGCCGTAGCTGTGGCAGTCGCGACTACTACTGGAGCGGTTACTTCTGCTGCTGAAACGGCTGCTTCGGCTGCGCTGGCCTCAGAAGCCTCTTGGGCTGCTGGAGCACCACCAGATAACAAGGCGCTAATGTCTTCTCCTTTTTCTCCAATAATGGCTAAAAGCGCATCTACCGGGGCAGCGTCTCCTTCTTGAATGCCTATGTGAAGTAAAGTACCTTCATTAAAAGATTCAAATTCCATGGTGGCTTTGTCGGTTTCTATTTCTGCTAGAATATCTCCTTCAGAAATAACGTCTCCAACTTGCTTTAACCATTTTGCCACAGTACCTTCTTCCATGGTATCACTCAGCCTGGGCATATTTACTACTATTGCCATATCTCTTATTTATGTGGTAAAAATGGATAATCTTTTTGTTCGTACACCATGTCGTACAATTGCTGTACTGGTGGGTAATCTGAAGCCTCCGCAAAGTCTTCACATTCTTTCACTAGGTCTTTAACCCTTTTATCAATCGCTTTGACCTGAGCGTCAGTAGCGTATTTTTTCTTCTTAATCACATCGAGAACCTGAGTGATAGGGTCAATTTTCTTGTACTCCTCTACCTCATCTTTGGTTCTGTAATGCTGTGCGTCTGACATGGAATGCCCTCTATATCTGTAAGTTTTCATTTCTAAAAACGTTGGCCCACCACCACTTCTGGCGCGCTCCACTGCCTTACTTACTTCTTCTGCAACTTTAACAGGATCCATTCCATCTACTGGACCACATGGCATTTCGTAACCAAGACCCAGTTTCCAAATATCTGTACTGTAGGATGTTCTCGCAACAGAGGTTCCCATAGCGTAGCCGTTATTTTCACAGATAAAAACTACGGGTAATTGCCACAACATAGCCAAGTTAAACGTCTCGTGCAAAGATCCTTGTCTTACTGCACCATCTCCCATATAACAAAGCGTTACCCCATTTTGCTTAAAGTACTTGTCTGAAAAAGCCAGACCAGCACCCAATGGAATTTGACCACCTACAATTCCATGACCACCATAAAAACGGTACTCTTTAGAAAAAATGTGCATGGAGCCACCCATACCTTTAGAGGTACCTGTTACTTTTCCAAATAATTCAGCCATTACTTTTTTGGGATCTACTCCCATACCAATGGGCTGAACGTGGTTTCTGTAAGCAGTGATCATTTTGTCACAGCTCAAATCCATTGCGTGCAATGAACCGGCTAGTACAGCTTCTTGACCATTATAAAGGTGTAAAAAACCCCTTACTTTTTGCTGGATGTAAACGGCAGCTAATTTGTCCTCGAACTTTCTCCAGAACAGCATGTCTTCATACCACTTAAGGTATACCTCTTTTGTTACTTTTTTCATATACTTATATTTATATGTATTCCGTTGGATGGAAAGCAAAAATACAGATAAAATGGCTTCTGCAAAAAAGATTGATTAAAAAGATAACACAAAAGCAGCATTAAAATACCAATTGGTATTTTAAATGACACAATAGATTATTATTCAACTGTTTAAATATAAATAAGGCTGGAATTTATTTTAAGTATTTACTGCTAAAAGCGAAGGGAAGTAAGTCTAAAACACTGTTGCAACACACAATTTTCCCACTAGCCCCCATAAAAATAATTGGAATTAAAGTTGACTGCTTCTGCTCGTATTCTGCAAGGGTTTGTCTACAATTTCCGCAAGGAGATGCAGGTGTTTCAGATGGATCCAAATGGGTGTTAGCGGTCACTGCAATGGCTTTGATAGAAACACCTGGATACTGTGCGGAGGCATAAAAAATAGCAACGCGCTCTGCGCACAGTCCTGAAGGATAGGCGGCGTTCTCTTGATTGTTCCCTCTTATAATCAGTCCGTTTTCTAGTAAAACAGACGCCCCTACATTAAAATTTGAATAAGGAGCGTATGCATTTGCTCTAGCCAAAACAGCCTCTTGCATTAAGGATTGAAAAGAAGGGCTTAATTCCTCAAGGGTTTCATAAATAGTATATTCAAAAGTATGGGTCTGCTTAGGCATAAATAAACTAATTAGGGGAGTTAAATGAAAAAGAAAATCTCAGGGTATTTTCCAATGGATTTCTAATTTGCGATATAGAAAAAAGATACGACAAATCTATTTGAAAACTTTTAATTGTAACACCTGAACCTAAGGTAAAAAACCGCCTAGATCCTGTAAATTTCGATTCTGTAAAATACCCTGTTCTGAGCATGAATATCTTTCTCAAGGTATACTCCAAACCAAGCCCTAAACGCCACTCTTTGAGTTCGTCTGAAAAACCTCCTGGTGCATCTGAAAAAGAATCCAATATACCACTCACAAAATCTATTTGTTGAAATTCAGCCAAGTCTGCACTGTCTAATACTCCGTCTTCATTATAATCTTGGGGCATTGGCACCAAATATTTATTTAAATCAATAGATAATGCCAAAACACTGTTAGGACTATACGCAAAATCGTAGCCTATCCCAAGTCCTAAATTTGACGGTAAAAAATCTTCCTGACCATTAGCGTCATAAGCAATTTTGGGACCCAAATTTGAGATATTTAATCCCCACCTCCACCTACCGTCAAAGGCTGGAAAAGATTTAAAATCTCCCTGATAATATGCAGATACGTCTACAGAAAAACTGTTTGCAGCCCTACTGTCTATACTGGCCTCTTGTGGGAATTTTAAATCAGATCGAATAAAACGTCCAGCCACCCCCATACTCATTCTTGGAGACAACTTTAATGCGTAACTTCCATCTACAGCTATTTCATTGGGTTTTGTAATCATTCCTGGATCTGAAGCAAACTGCCTGAGCTCTATATCGCCTAAAGTAAAATACCGCAATCCTATGGAAAAAGCTGATCGGTCCGTAGGTTTTTTAAAATAGTATCCGCTTAAGAGCGCTATATCAGAAATAATACTTTCTAAGTAAGGTGTATATCCCAAACCAATTCCTGAATTTGCAACAGAAAAAACATATTTAGAAGCGTTCCATTGCATGGAAAATGCATCTGGAGCTGTAGCCACACCAACATCACCCATTCCTGAAGAACGGGCATCTGAAGCGATATTTAAAAAGGGTACCGCTGTGGTTATCACAGAATTTTGTTCCTGAGACAAAGCCCTAGTAAATCCTAAAAAAACAAAAAGTGCAACAAAAAATGACTTCATAAATGGTTTAAAAAAATAACGCTAAGAAAGTGACTATATTGCATAGCCCATTTACAATAAATTGCTTTTTAAATGTAACATAAATTAAAGAATTACATTAGCTGTAGCTTGGAAACTAAAAATTGTAAAATACAAATTACAGTTTTAAAAAATAAAAGTGCTATTTATTATATTGATTATTCTTTATAATGTATATAGTGTACTATATTTGTATAGTCAATTTATAAATATGAAAATAACTTTCAGATACTTAAATATAGTCATCACAAGCTTTTGCTTGTTAATCTTGACAGCATGTAGCAAGTCTAACTCCTCGGGTAACGTATCTAGAGGGACTGGCTGGAAATTAGATAAAGATAATTCTTTTAAAGACCAAGAAACAGCGCCTGGGCTAGTTTTTATTGAAGGAGGAACATTCACTAAGGGGAAAGTACAAGATGACGTAATGCGTGATTGGAACAACACCCCAACACAACAAAATGTCATGTCTTTTTACATGGATGAGACTGAGGTTACAAATAAAATGTATCTAGAATACATTAAATATCTAAAGAAAGTATATCCGCCGGAAAAACCAGAATTTACAGGAATTTACGAGAGTGCTTTGCCTGATACCTTGGTCTGGAGGGGAAGATTGTCTTACAATGAAGATCTAGTTGTGAACTATTTCAGACATCCTGCTTATGGAGAATTCCCAGTTGTTGGGGTCAATTGGTTTCAGGCCAATAGTTATGCTAAATGGAGAACCGACAGAGTTAATGAACTAATTTTAGAACGAGAAGGCTTTTTGTCGAACGAAGCGAGAGAAGCCCCATTAGATGGAGAGGCCAATGTTTTTAGTACTGAAACATATCTTAGAAGGCCAGAACTAACATATGGCGGACAAATTGATTCTTTACAGGGTAAAAATAAAAAAGACAGTATTTCTGTATTTGCAAGTGTTAGTGATGGAATTATTCTTCCAGGATACAGATTACCTACTGAAACAGAATGGGAATATGCTGCGCAAGCGCAATCAGGAAATAGAGAGTACAATAATTACAAGGGAAGAAAAAAATATCCGTGGGATGGAGAATACACCAGAGATAAGGATAAAAGAGGCGTAGGAGACCAATTGGCCAATTTCAAAAACTCTAAAGGAGACTATGGCGGAATTGCGGGTTGGTCAGATGACGGTGGGGCAATTACTGTACAGACAAAATTTCATCCACCAAACAGTTTTGGCCTTTATGGTATGGGAGGAAATGTAGCTGAATGGGTCGCAGATGTTTACAGACCTATTATTGAAGATTCTCTCAGTGACTTTAATTACTTTAGAGGTAATGTCTTTACAAAACCACTAAGAGGTCCTGACGGTAAAATAACCATTGCAACTGATGAAGCTGAATTTCAAATTTTACCCAACGGAAAGAAATTTGCAAAAACCCTTCCAGGAGAAATCAAAAAAACTGCTATTGACAAAGACGACACCTATTTGAGAACTAACTTTACTCAAAGTGATAATAGGTCCTACAGAGACGGTGACTTAGCTTCATCTAGGCAATTTGGTCAAAACATTGCAGAAGGAGAGGAGCAGAAAAAAATGTATAATGCCCCAGAAAATGCTGTCAAAATAAATGACCAAGGTGGCTTAGTCAAAGAATATGACACCTCTGATTACCGAAGTACTTTAATTAGCGATGAAGTTAGGGTGTACAAAGGAGGCTCTTGGAAAGATAGGGCATATTGGTTAGACCCCGCACAGAGAAGGTTCCTGCCACAATATCTGGCTACAGATTTCATAGGATTTAGATGCGCAATGTCTAGGGTAGGGAGCAATACTAAAAGTCAGAACAAAACACCAAAAAACAAGCGTACTAAATAATTTTCATGGAGATTTCTGCACTCCACAAGCTTTTTTTACAAACAAAATCAGTCTCCACTGACAGCCGTAAAATTGAGTCTAATAGTATTTATTTTGCCTTATCCGGTGAGCGGTTTAACGGCAATGACTTTGCCATAAATGCGCTAAATAATGGTGCGCTATACGCGGTTGTAGACGCTGCTAAATACAAAGACCATCCTGGCTGTATTTATGTTGCAGACGCCCTAAAAGTGCTTCAAGCACTGGGAACTTACCACAGGAATTATTGCAAGGCCAAAGTGATTTCATTGACAGGTAGTAACGGAAAAACAACCACTAAAGAGCTTATTTACAAGGTGCTATCTCAGAAATACAACACCTCAGCTACCTTAGGGAATTTGAACAATCATATTGGCGTACCCTTGAGTCTTTTAAACATTAAAGAAAGTACTGAATTTGCTGTGATTGAAATGGGTGCTAACCACCAAAAAGAAATTGAATTTCTTTGTGCATTGGCACAGCCAGATTTTGGGTGCATCACTAATTTTGGCAAAGCACACTTAGAGGGTTTTGGAGGAGTTCAAGGAGTTATAAAGGGGAAAAGTGAATTATACCAATACCTCATTGCGAACAATAAAACCATTCTTTACAACAACGAAGACCCCATACAAGCGGGGGCTTTAAGACAATACGATCATAGCATTTCATTTGGAAAAGACCAAGAGAGCACTTATACAACCAGTATTCTTAAAAGCAATACGTCTGTAAAAATTCAATTTCAAGACACTACAATAAATACTTCCTTATACGGAGCGTATAATGCAACAAATTGTATGATTGCTGCCAGTATAGGAAGACATTTTGATGTTCCAATTCAGGACATTAAAAATGCTATTGAAAGCTACAAACCAAACAACAACAGGTCTGAATTAAGACAAATTGGACCACATATGCTCGTGTTAGATGCTTATAACGCCAATCCTAGCAGTATGGAAGTAGCTATTAAACACTTCTCAGAGCTGTCTCATTCTTCGCTTAAAAACAAAATAGTGGTCTTAGGGGATATGTTCGAATTAGGAGAAACAGCAGCTAAAGAACACCAGGCTATTGTAGCTCAATTAAAACTTTCTAAAATAAATAGGATTATTTTAATAGGGGCTTTGTTTCACAACACCCAACATTCTTTTGAAAGCTATCCTAACTTTGATGCTTTCAAACAAAAGAACAGCCCCTTCAAATCCGACCCTTCACTTATCCTAATTAAAGGATCTCGAGGGATGGCTTTGGAAAGAGTACTTCCGTTACTAGAATAATAAAGGCCTATTAAGCACCAGTTCTAAAGGCATAGATCTGAGAAAAAGCCGCGGAAACAAATAATAAAAAAAACAATCTTATCATACTACAAGTATAATAAAATTGTCTTATAAAATTAATAATAGTATAAAAATAGAACTATTATATATGGGTAAATTGATTTTAACCACTTAGTATGCAATGAATTACTGTTTATAGGTGAGTGCTGTTTTTAAAGACTATAACATGAACTTACTAGCTTTTTTAACTATTTTTTAACCAATCCCCTCCAAGGCCAAAAATTCAGACCAACTGCTCAAAACCGGGGATTAAGTGACTTTTGGGTATAAAAAAAGCCCCTCATAAATGAGGGGCTTTTTGTGGGCCCTACTGGGTTCGAACCAGTGACCCCCTGCTTGTAAGGCAGGTGCTCTGAACCAGCTGAGCTAAGGGCCCTTACTTTACTCCTTTGCAGAAGCGAGTGCAAATATAGGATTGTTTTTTAGTTCCCAAAAGAAAAAAATAAAAAAAGATGCATTTTTTTAAACCACCTCAGCCACTACAAAATTACTTCCTCCAATAAAAACCAAGTCTTCTTTTTTAGCTTGCTTTTTTGCCGCTTTAAAGGCTTCATTTACAGATTCATAGTGGTTGCAAAAAAGATTGTACCGTTTTGCTTGTTCAATAAAAACCAAAGGATCTAAGCCCCTTTGAATGGCTGGCGCAGCAATATAATACAAGGCATCTACAGGCAGCAAAGGTAAAATAGTATTTAAATCCTTGTCTTTCACAAAACCCAACACCATATGAAGGCGTTTATGGGGGGTCTTTAAAAGTTGCTTTACCACTATTGAAATACCCGCTTCATTATGCGCCGTATCTGCAATGACAAGTGGTTTGTGTTGCAACACCTGCCACCTACCTAATAATCCCGTCAGACCAACCACATTAGACAAACCCATCTTAATATGATTAGAGGTAACATTAAATCCTGACAAGTGCCTTAAGGCAGCAACAACACCTTTTGTATTTTTTTCTTGATAAGCGCCTTTTAAATCCGTTGCATACTGCTTTTCAATAAGATCACTAGCAAAATAAATGGGCGCACCTACAGCAGCAGATTTTGCCTTAAAAGCAGCTTCTGTGTCTCTATGCCACTCACTAATGACCACAGGAACGCTAGGCTTTATAATTCCAGCTTTTTCAATGGCAATTTGAGCGAGCGTATTGCCCAACAAGTCCATATGATCAAAACCAATATTGGTAATTAACGAGACTTCAGGTTTAATAATGTTGGTGGCGTCTAAACGCCCTCCAAGGCCTACTTCTATAATGGCAATGTCTACCCTAGCTGATGCAAAATAATCAAATGCCATAGCCACAGTCATTTCAAAAAAAGACAGGGCATTTTGGCTCATATAATCTTTGTGGTTCAACACAAAAGAAACCACTTCATCCTCAGAAATTTCAAGACCATTTATTTTAATACGCTCTCTAAAGTCTTTTAAATGTGGTGAGGTATATAGCCCTACTTTATAGCCTGCTTCTTGTAAAATAGCGGCCAACATATGAGAAGAAGATCCTTTTCCATTAGTACCAGCCACATGAATGCTTTTAAATTTTTGGTGTGGCTCTCCCAAATAGGCACAAAAATGTGTAATCCCGTCTAATTTAGCATTAAGGGCCACAGCCCCTTTTTGCTGGTACATAGGTAATTGATCAAACAACCATTGAGTGGCTTCTGTGTAATTCATTACTGTTGCCCTCCCAGCTTAAAATTAATGACTACAAAACCAATTTGCTTTTCAGGCGCTTCAGCATCTGGGGCCCACTGATACATAAATGCAGTCGCTTTGGCAGGGGCTAAAAGGCAGGGGGCGTTGTTGGTAGAGCCTTTCACTCCCGGATCTGCAGCAATTACTTTTCCTGACCTGTCCACCGTAATAGCCACAACCACCCTGCCCTCTTCGTTGCAATCAGGCGTTACAGATCCTTTAGAAGCCAAACTTCTACCTGCCAATCCAAAGCCAAAGCCTTGAACTTCTCCTGTTGTACTGCCATAAAATGAATTCGCATACTTAGATCCATCAGAAAGTCCTTGATTGGCAGATTTTCCATCATTTCCTATACCTGACCCTTGGGCTTCTTTAGCGCCTAAAATATTTGCCAGGGCCGCTTTTGTAGCGGCCGATGCCTGTTGGATTACTTTCTCTGGTATTTTTTCTGGTACTGTTTCGGCCGCTTTTTCAGCGAGCTTTTTGGGAAGAACTAATTCGGAATCTGCTGTAGTTAAAACATCTTCTAGTGCTTCTGAAACCACTTCCTCTACCAATACTTCTTTTACTTCTGGAGCTTCATTCATCTCAGGTACAATTGTTTCTTCTGTAGCGGCTTGTATTGGAGGTGCTAGCGTTAAACTATTACCGGGATCCGTATTTCCAAAAGCAATGAGTATGCCATTTTCTTGCGGCGGATCTAGGTACCTAAGACCTGCAAAAAAAAGGATTAACAACACCGCTAATAGAATAAAAGCAGTGGTCCAAAAAGATTTTTTCTCGTATGTGGTTTGTAAAAATGCCATTAATTTGGCCTTACTGCAAGGATTACCTTGAATTGGTTTCTGTTGGCTACATCCATGACAAATACAGCCTCTTTTATCGCAATGGATTCTGCCGCCCTAAGTATAATTGTAGGGGCATCTTGTGCAGACAGTTCTTGAATTAAAACAGCCTCTAACTGGCTCTTTTCCACTAACTTTTCATTTAAAAAATACCTTAAATCTGCGTCTATACTCACTGAAACCTGTTGGGTATTAGTGGTCTTACCTTTGGCTTTTGGCAGTATTAAGTCTAACGCATTAGGACTGTTGGAGGTAAGTAAAAAAAATATAAGCAACAGAAACACAATGTCCGTCATAGAAGACATACT
>Ga0209307_1001435_pt1 | contig 14966 bp, 13 predicted proteins | sample COGITO_mtgs_1105_FD_185519 | JGI IMG/M metagenome (GOLD analysis project Ga0209307, IMG submission 185519) | Pelagic marine microbial communities from North Sea - COGITO_mtgs_110530 (SPAdes) (version 2) | ecosystem: Environmental > Aquatic > Marine > Epipelagic ... | reverse complement strand
TAACTTCTTGGTCAATATTCGCTTCTGGCTCGCCTTCTGATGCTTCTAAATTCTCTTCATTCTCACTCATGATTTTCCTCTGGCAAAACGCTACTAACAACTTGTACCGCTACTTGGTTTCCGCGACTTCCAACATCCGCGTTGAAGATTGGAAATCCGTTTACTGACACTTCAGCGTGGTCTGGTGCTCTAAATGGCAGCCAGTCGCCGACCTTGAGATTTGACAACTGATCTATAGACACGGAGAACTCCGCAGCCTTAACTACTACTTCGGCTTCTACTTCGTCGACACTAGAGCCTAGCGCCTTGGACCAATCTTCATCGGCTTGGGCGTTGCCAGAACTGGATTCCACACGTGCGCGCAATACGTCACGCACGAGTTTCAAGCTCGCGTACGGATAAACAATATCGACAAAACCCGTGTCTCCTTCACCGCCCAATATCTCTGTCTCAAATCGGTTAAGAATTACCATGTCGTCATCGGCGGCGATATTTGCAAAAACCGCGCTGATTTCCGCAGACGAAATCTCACATTCAATTTTCAAAAACGGTGCCCAGGCTTCCGTCAGCGACTCAAAAACTACCGAGCGAATTTTCTCTATCACTGCGGTTTCCGTCGGGGTAAAAATTCGTCCAGCCGGCACAGATGTTAAGGTATGGGCATTGCCACCAAACCAGTTATCAAGGCAACTAAACACTACTTGGGAATGGATAAGACACAGGCATTCGCCACGTAATGGATCGATCTTCAAAACATTAACTGCAATCGGCGGCTCAGTGCTTTGAACATATTCGCTATATTTTATAATGTCTATGCGACCCGCTTTCAGCCTTGGGTTATAGCGCAGGTCTTCGAGCAAACCTGCGCGAAAAAAACGGTGAAAACGATCGTTTATTTGCTCGATGGCCGTTACGTTAACGCCAACACTAGTGTCTTGTAATGTCAGATCGTAGCGGTTGGCCGTTACCCCAACATTAAAGCCTTCGCCATCTAGATCACCCGAGGCCACCATTTCTTCAATGGCGAGTAATTCCTCGTCGGATAGCAGCCTGCTATTGTCATCAGCCATATTATTCTTCTAAGTCTGGGCGCGGCAAAGTCATCGCGCCAACGATAAAACTAGTGGGCATTTTTATTGGACTACAAACCCGGTAAAGTAAACTTCCTCTACGCCAGCAAACTTAAATTCTTCAAATTTCTCTAACACTTCGTTAATCACCAAAGTTAAGTCTTCAGCAAGCTCTCGACGAAATTCCGGTTCCTTAATCTCAGTCTCAGAGATCATACGTAAGCGATCAAGAATTGCAGAGGTAATAGCTAACTCGTGAGTGGTAATCGCGGTGATCACCCGCTCATCGTAGTAAGTCATAATCGCTAAAGAAACCTGCAAAACCTTGCGCGAGTTCATTACGTTTGCAACAAATGGCGCAGAAAATGAGTGATATGCAGGTTTAAACTTTTCTTCTTCCGGAGTCTCTTTAGCGACCCTTTCCGGTGTTTGCGCCGACTCAGTGTTTTCTATCTCGGCCTCTAGCTCTGCAATCGCTTGCTCTGCTGCATCTTCTTCTGGGGCATCAAAGAACCCGGTCACAAACAGACTACCCAAAGCCGACCCAATGGCGACTATCAAGACCAAAAGGACAATCAGGATAATCTTAATCAGACCACCCTTACCGCCGGATGCTTCTACATCTTCTACTTCAGCCACTTTATTCTCCTAACTATTGGCGCAATGCACCTATGTGTTCTATACCAAAACATCAAAGCCATCCCGCAGCGTGATGCCACTTCCAACAAGCACTTTGTTGCTACTAAATATTTCATCTTCAAGATCTATAGCTATTTCCACCATGTCCCCAGACGACTGTTTACCTTTGGCGTCTTCGTCTGCATCGACCTGAATATTAACGCTACCGCGCTGGTCGAATAACTCCTCCAAAGAAGAACGTAATTTGGGTAATGCGTCACCTAATAATTGACGGACGGCGCCATCACTTGACGACAACTGACCCTCTACACCTTTCTCACCAACCTCTAGCGCAATGGCGATCTCGCCTAAACTATGAGGGTTCAAATTCAACTTGACCGCCCAGGTTCCCTGCTTCAGAGCTAGAGATAATTTTTGCCCAAGCACCTCACCAAATTTTTCTGCCCAGTCCTGATACGGCTGCATACGAGCTTGCATCAAACTAGGATCATTCAAACTCAATACCGCAGCAAGACTCACAGCTACGGGCGCAGCACTCCCAGGTGCCACTTGAATCGCACTAACCGGTGGCGCCGACAATGCAGGAGCCACCGCGGTTGGGCTTTCTATGTCTCGCGACGTAGGTGTGATTTCAACCCCATTCTGGACGTTCGAGCGAGCTAATTCCATAGCTGAATCAATTGCTTGCCTTGCCTGACGCAACTCTGAGATAGATAATTTTTCGGATAACGTTTTGGCTTGCGCTACCTTTTCTATGGTTTGCCCTAGGTCACTAGTAATTTCTCGATGAGCAAAATTTTTGCCCGCATCTTTAGCCGCGCTCTCAGCCAACGGTTGCCGATGCACATTACGCAGATCATGCGCGCCGATCATAGTACTGGCCAAGGGGTTGACCAAATCACCACCACTCTGTCGAGTTACCGTAGGACCTACCTCTGGTTTGGCTAACGCAAAAGCTTGCTGAGCACGTAGAGCTGCCAAAGTATCTTCAGCCCCAGGCGCGGCTTTGCTACCTTTTGGCAATGTTTCTGCAGCTTTGTCTAGTGGGCCCTTAGCATCTGGCAGCCCGGTCAATAGTCCACTTAAAATGGACGGAACTGCCTTTGGCTCAGGCGCTGACGCAGTTTGCTGCTGCAAATCTGTACCTTGAGCAAGCCCTGGGCTGAGTACCGCCTCACTAATACCCTGAGCGCGAGCAAAAGCAGCTAAGCTGTCTGCATTCACTTTAGGAGTAGACGTGGTCAAAATAACGCGCCCAACTTCTAGCCCAGGAGTGTAAATAGACAGCTTTGGCAATGAGTTGCCGTTATCAGGAACAATCTGTGCCAAAACCGGCGCAACACTGCTCTCAGCTTCTATCTCTGTTATATCTTCTATTGCCTTTATTGCATCAAGCGGTGCAACTGGCATTGTGGGTTGTTGTGTATTTTCTGCCTCTCCAGCTATTCCGGCAGGAACTGACTCTTTTGCAAAAATTTGTTTGAAATCAGTGCCTTGAGATGGTTTTGTTTCTGCCAAGGGCGATTTTTCTGAACTAATATCAGTGCCCGATTTGCCGACTTTACCTACAAAGGATAAAAAATTATCTGACATAATATTTCAATCTAACTCGGTTATTTGACGTTTCTTGAGTTAGTGCGGAGCAATATGCGTGCCACTAAGGGCACAGTTCGTATATTCATCGTTTAAGCGCTTCAAACCGCATTACATTCAGCATGTCTTGGTCTTTTTGATCCGCTCTTTGCAGCCGCTCACTTAACTGATTGCGTGAGCGCGTAGCGAGTGTATTGAATTTCACCTGTTCACTATTAAGGCAGCGAAATTGCTCCTGTATTTTGCTTTGCTGAGTGGCCAGAGTTTCCAATTCAGCGCGTATTGCCTTGGCTGCGACATCTAATTGGGTCAAAAATCGGCGCAAGTAAGTTACTTTTTCCATATCGTGGGATCCGCGCTGAACCTCCTTTAGTTTGCTCGCGTATTCACGCTTCATATCAACCAACTTGGTCTGTTCATTGTCCAGCTTAGTACGTTTATCGCGCACCAAGATAAGCACCTTTTGTACTTCATTTACCTTCTTTTCAACACTCTGAGCCATGCTGTCCCAACGCTGTATTGAAGATTTCAGTTCTTTAGACATTTAGGCATTCCTTTAACCCTTGAGCGGAAGCTTCAAAGGTGGCTAATTCATCCATGGGTTGACGCAAAAATGCTTCCATATTTGCGCGTAATGCAATGGCGCGATCTAGATCTGGGTTAGTACCCATTTCATAAGCGCCTACTTGTATAAGATCCAAATTTTGCTGATACAAAGTCCAAAGACGCCGAAACATATTGGCCGTGTCGAAGTTCTCAGAATCTGCCAAGACCGGCATCAACCGGGAAATAGATCCTGCTAGATCTATTGCCGGGTAATGGGCCGCATCAGCTAGTGCTCGACTCAGCACCACCTGACCATCTAAGGACGCTCTGGCTAAATCCACTACTGGATCTTGTAAATCATCACCCTCTGCTAACAATGTATAAATCGAGGTAATAGACCCTTGGCCTTCTTTACCGGTGCCAGACCGCTCAATTAGATTCGGTAATAGACTAAACACAGAAGGCGGATACCCTTTAGATGTGGGTGGCTCGCCAATTGCTAAACCAATCTCACGCTGGGCATGTGCGACTCTGGTTAGGCTGTCTACTAGTAATAAAACGTCTTTGCCTCGAGCACGAAAATGCTCGGCGTACAGATGCGCCAAATGTGTAGCGCGAATTCTCAATAGCGGCGAATTGTCTGCGGGAGCTGCAACGACGATTGCATGTTGTATGCCCTCCGAGCCGAGAATTTGTTCAATGAATTCTTTTACTTCGCGTCCGCGCTCGCCGATTAAGCCAATCACGACAACATCCGCAGCAGTGAACTTAGTAAGCATGCCTAACAAGACGCTTTTACCGACACCAGAACCTGCAACAAGACCTAAACGCTGACCACAGCCAACTGTGAGCAAGGCATTGATAGCTTTGACACCAACATCTAGAACTCGATCTATAGGCTTGCGTTCCATAGGGTTGATTGGGCTACCCATAAGACCGCTACTTTCACTACATTGAATTTCCGTCAACCCATCCAATGGTTCGCCTAGTGCATTGACCACGCGGCCCAAAAGCCCATCGCCAACAGCCGCACTATCCGTTTCAGAAAGAAGGTAGGTTTTCGCGCCGGCTTGCAAACCAAACGCATCCCACAGCGGCATCATAAATAACGTGCCACTTTCGAAGCCTACTACTTGTGCATCTACATAATGGTCTTTACTAGTTTGTTCAACACCATCGACAGCTGAGTCTTTAAGAATGCGGCAGATTGAACCCACAGTGGCCGTAATACCTTTCGCCTCGATCGTTAATCCAACAATTCTTGTCAGTTTTCCATAGCGTCGAGATACCGGGCTACGCATATGCAGTTGGGCATCATTAACGTGATCATTGAAGCTTGGGAACTCTAAAGCTTTATTCATTCTTCTGGCGCATTAAAAAAGATGTCATCAACTTCTACCTCAGCAAAATCGCCGGGTATGACAAAACCGTCATCACCTTCTTCTGGGAAGAGGAGTTGTTGATCTTCAGAAATGGGTGACTTTGTAAATAATTGCTCAGACAACTGCTGCACACGCCGCTCAATAAAATCCTCGATGGAAGTATCTTGTACCGTAAGCCGGATACTACCGATACTCAGTTTGTCATCGACCCGAACTTCATAATTTTGCACAACGCTTTGCAGCGGTTCTTTTTGCATCCGTTCGTACCAACTCGTGGACACATGCAGAACTAAAGTTGTGAGCTGGGTAGGCTCTATCTCGGCAATACTGCGTTCAATAAAACGGCGAATACTTTCATCATTATGGGTCAACTCAGTTCGAGCAATTTGCTCGCCAAGAGTAAGGGCGAGTTTTTTCAACGGATCAAATAGGTTTTGCGCATCGACTAAGTTGTCTTCCACAGTGCGCAAAAATTCTGCAAACTCATCACGCAACTGAATATTCAATTCAGCGGACATTTCTTCCGCCTCTTGTCGCATAGCCTGGCGACCCTCCACCTGGCCTTGAGTTTGACCGTCAGCAAAAGCTTGAGCTTTAACCCTACTAATTTCCTGTTCGTGCTCTTCGTTACTTACCGACTCTATAGCTGGCTCTGCGTCAGATTCAGGCGTCCCCAATGACTCGCTTTCGACATACTGCGACACTTGTTTAGCGGATTCTTCTTCCGCTTCAACTACCGACTGAACATTAGTTTTATCTTGTGGCAACGGCGCTGCAGTAAATTGATTTACAGTATCCGCTGCAGGTTTAGCTTTCGATAAAATGCCGTCTAAGACAAAACCGGCTGCGTCTAGATCATCGCGCCGAGTACGGTCTCTTTGCCAATGTTTTGGTTCGCGGCTATACAAAACCGCCTCCATCTGCGGATGCTAGAATAATTTCTCCCGCATCCTGAAGCTTACGCGCTTGACGAATAATGTTGCGTTGCGCTTCTTCAGCATCAGAAACTCGGACCATGCCCATCATTTCCATCTCATCGAGGAACATTGCGCCAGCACGCTGAGACATATTGCCCAAGAACTTCTCTACTACTGGCTCTGGCGCTGCCTTCAGTGCGTAGGCCATTTGTTCTTGCTCTAATGTTCGCATAAGAATCTGGATACTACGGTTGTCCAGATCAACCAAGTTCTCAAAGTCGAACATGTTGTCTTGAATACGCAGCGCAAGATCTTCATCTACCGTTGTAATGTCGGACATAATGGAAGACTCAAGATCCAACTTAGTTTTGCCCATAATTTTCGCGGCAGCCTTAACACCACCAACCGCAGCGGAGGAAGTGGTTGTTGAGTGTGCAAATTGTTTTGCCATCACCAGTTCTAGTTCCGCCATAGCGTTAGGTTGCACGGTATCCAAATTAGCAACGCGTCGGACCACTTCTGGACGAATATCCGCTGGTAGAAATGTTAGTACGTCTGCGGCCGTTTCGTCCTCTAATACCGACAAGATAATAGCAATCACCTGAGGGTGTTCATCGCCCACCATGTCGCAAATCGCGCGTGGGGTCATCCAAGCCAAAATCTCTAAACCTTTGCTAGAGGAACTAGGAAGAATTCTACTGAGTACTGAAGATGCCCTTTCTGGCCCCAATGCTCTGTTTAATACCCCTTCAATATAGTCTGGAGAGCCGAGACCAAGATTAGTTAGTTTCTTTAGTTCAGAGATAAATTCATCTAATACAAAACTCACCGCTTCTTGTGAAACGTCGTTGACGTTGACCATTGCCGAACCTACTGCCTGTACTTCACGCGGGTTCAGGTAGGCGACAATATCTGACGCCTGCTGCTCACCTAGTAGCAACATAAGTAAAGCCGCTCGCTCTGTTGGACGCAGAGACTCGAGCTCTAATGCCAATTCAGGTGGGATCTCTGCAGGTCCTGCGGGAGCTGTTAACTGTTCTTCAGCCATTGCTTTATTCCTCTTCTAAATACGAAGGTTTAACTAGGATTCGATCATTCGTTTGAGCAAGTTCGCAACCCGACCGGCATCATCTGCGGCGAGCATTCGCACAACGGCGACCTTGTCATCATATGTATTTGCGGTGTCGAGCATATCCAGAGGTATAGACGACTTCTTGGGCTTGAGCTTGGCCTTGATTTCTTCAAGAGTTTCACCTTCGCCAAGCTTGATCATTTGTCTATCTTGATCTGACAGCTCACCATCTAGTGCTGCAAGAGGTATATCTAACTCATCTTCGTCAGGCATATTCGCTCTAATAATAGGTCGAGCAACAAACAATAACACTGCCAGAATGAGTAACAAACTCGCGCCGTATTTAATCAAATCAACAATTTCAGAGTCTTTATACCATGGCAGTTCTGGCAACTGATCTACAGCTACCGCGAAGGCAGAGGGTACAACTGTGACAGTGTCTCCACGATCTTCACTAAAGCCAATAACGCCTTTTACAACATCTTCAAATTGAGCCAATTCTTCTGCAGAAATACCTTGCGCAGTACCGTCCTGTGATGTCGCAGAAGGGATAAAATCCTGATTGATAACAACGGCAACTGAAATACGATCAATTCGTCCCACTTGCTGCTTTACATAGCGGATTTCCCTATCTAACTCGTAGTTACGTGTGGACGATGAACTCGCCATGCTAGACATGTCTGAGCCGGAGTTTTCGGGCAGTGCGCCAGTAGCAGTCATTTCAGGCGACTCGGGGGGCGTATTAGAAAAACTTCCAGGCATACCAGATGCACTGACCATAGCGTCCTTCTCAAAATCAATCGACTCCGACCGGGTCATGGGGCCTTGCCCACCCTTGTCAAATTCTTCAAAAGTGGTCTCAACTTCGGTGAAATCTAGAGCAACATCGACCTCAGAGCGCACATTGCCTAGGCCTAGGATGGAAGAAAGTATTTGTTCGATGCGCCGCTGATAAGACATTTCCAACGAACGCTTGTGCTCGGATTGAGCGTTCGTGAGAGTCATTGCTGACTCTCCCTCGGTGTCAGTCAAAAGATTACCGGTGTTATCTACTACTGCCACATTTTCCGCAGGCAGATAAGGAATGCTTGCAGAAACTAGATGAACTATAGCGCGAATTTGTGAAGCTGTTACTACTCGGCCTGGATAAGACATCACTACGACTGAGGCTTTGGCAGGTGTTTGATTGCGCACAAATACACTCTGCTTAGGCTCTGCCAAATGTACCCTGGCGGCTTTGATTGTGCTGATTTCAGAAATTGATTTTGCCAGCTCAGATTCCATCGCAGCCCTGTAGCTAACCTGCTCCATAAATCTACTGGTGGTCATGGACCCTTGCTCTAATAGCGAATCCATACCACCTAGGCTTGCACTGCGCGGAATATCCTGAGATGCGAGTAGAATTCGTGCTTCGTGATAGCGTGTGTCTTCCACCTCCAAAGCACCGGAGTTTTGATCTATACGCGAAGTAAATCCGGCTGCAGACAGCGCTTCTCGAGCAGACTGTCTATCAGCCTCAGACATACCAGGGTAGACAGACCGATAAGTCGGTGCGGACATCCACAAATAGAAGAGGACACACACAGCCAAAGAAATAAGCCCGAAGATCGCCGGCAGTGCCTGTTTTACCGCAGGGTTATCTAACAAGGCTAACGGCCCGGTTACAGGCGGCGTTTCAGTCAACCCATTGCCTTGGTCATTGCTCAGTGGAGCACTCACTTGCCCACCTAGACCAGTACTAGGTAAATTCGTCGCTGAATCAGCTGCACCAGCCCCTAAAGGGTTGGCCATCAGTGCATTTGCATTTGGATCAAGAGTCGCTTCTGCCATGGGATTCTCTATAAATTAACTAATGCGGTTTAGGCTAGAGCCCTATACCGGCATGTTCTTAATGTCTTCGTACGCGCGAACTAGCTTATTGCGCACTTGGAGCGTTGCTTCAAAACCTATCGACGCTTTCTGCATGGCCAAAACCACATCAGTAAGGGGAACGTCTTCACCTTTTTCATAGGCGGCGCTCAATGCCTTACTTTCTTGACTGGCGTCATTTACGCCATTGAGGGCATCTACCATTAGGTTGCCAAAACCTTTACTTGGCGTTTGTTCAGTGCCCTGAACCAGTCGACTAAGTGCCGAGCCGGAATCGTCACGAACAAGGTCATTGCGGCTTTGTTGAGCTCTAATTTGACTCAACAAGTCTGCTACCTGAGACTGATAATGATTGCTTACACTACTCATGACTTATGCCGACCTTCGTTTAGGAATCTGGATACCGCGTTCGCGCATCCGTGCAATCTTGTAACGCAGCGTGCGTTGGCTGATACCTAATACATCCGCCGCTTCCTGTCGGGTGCGAGTATTTTTAATGGTATCTACAATAATGCGGAATTCGTTTGCATCCATTGCCCCCTGTAGCCCTGGACCTGAGTCACTGCGCGCAGTTTCTGGTGCTGGAATATATCCGTTTCCACTATTTGTCTGCATAACAAAAGGGTTACTTACTCGGTCTAAACCTTCAGACCACGCGGTGGGTCTTTCATTGGCATAATGTTGATTATCAGCATAAGCCGGCCCTTCATCAGATTGGATACTAGGCGCATAGTTCTGCCCGTACTGTTCAATAGGGTCGTCAAAAATCAGACTAGTGGCATCAATATTGGCACTGTTGGTCAAAACAATAGCGCGCTGAATAACGTTTTCTAACTCTCGAACATTGCCCGGCCAAGAGTAAGCTAACAATTTTGCTGATGCTTCAGGCGTCAGCTGCAACATGACTTCCTCACGGCTATGCTTAACCAAAAAGTAGTTTGCTAACGGCAATATATCGTCCAATCGCGCTGACAAACCTGGCACATTAATTCGAAAGGTGCTGACTCTAAAATAGAGGTCTTCACGGAACATACCACTACGTATAGACGCGCGAAGGTCCCTGTTAGTGGCCGCAACGATACGTACATCAACGCGATGGGACACTGCACTGCCCACGGGGAGTATTTCTTTCTCCTGAATGGCTCTGAGCAATTTGGCTTGGAGAGCTAATGTCAGCTCGCCAATTTCGTCTAAAAATAATGTGCCTCCTTGGGCTTGGGTAAAAAAGCCGTCGGTACTTTTTGTGGCACCGGTGAAAGCACCTTTTGCGTGCCCAAAAAGCAAGCTTTCTGCCAAGGACTCAGGCAAGGCTGCACAGTTCACTGGAATAAACGGGCCATCTCGGCGAGGCGAAAAGTCGTGAGTTAAGCGTGCTAGTACTTCTTTACCAGAACCTGTGGGGCCGCACATCAGCGCAGTCACTTCCGCAGCACCGACACGTTCTACTAGCGCAAGTAGATGCTGACTGGTTTCGTCAACAAAAACATATGAATCGTTCTTAAGAAGACGCAAGCGGGCGAGTCCTGCAATTTTTTCCCAACGATGTAACTGATCATCGTCATCGGAGATAACATCGTCTACGCCGCACTTGATCGCCTCAACTGTGCTATCCAAATCCCCAGGTGCTACGCGCAGAACCAAATAGATTTTGGAACCATAATGCTGCTTGAGGGTACGAATCATTTCTATGTTGGGTAGCTCACGACGATGCATACATAGAACACAGGGGCCGAAACCATTTTGCTCTACATATTGGGCAACTTCCGCCGCACCCATACTCTGTGGCTTAAAACCCGCCTTGGTCAACAACGCCATAACGCTCGTGTCTATTGGAGAGGACTCGTCCCAGATAAGGTCTATTGATTGTTCTTGATACATAAAATCGCTTCGCAAATTAACATTCGTTGCGTGTCTTAAAGCAAATGCCGTGCCAAGAATTAAATCGTTAAAAAACAATAGGTTATAGAAGGGTGGCGAATATTTGCCAGTTTGTTCCCACGGTTGCCGAGTTGCCGCAAGGGAATGTGTCGTTATTTCGACAGGAACAAAAAAACCTTACGGGGTCGAAGGGCTGAAGCGTTTTGTAGCAGCTGCGCACCGCTTTAAGCGGCAACCACCTTAAGGTCATACTTCTTTATTCGCTCGATGAGGGTTGTTCTTTGCATACGCAATAATTTAGCGCAGCGGCTCACATTACCATCCGTCTCGGTCAACGCTCGCTGAATAATGTCTTGCTCAACATCACTCAAAATGCCTTTCAACGATTGCCCTTGTTGACGGAAGTCATCAAACCCTTGGGCACGCATGATAATTGCTTCAAACTCTCGATCTTCTTCAGATACTTCAGTTGCAGCACTTCTGGCTACTGGACCCGCTCGGTCGACATCTGGGGTTTGCGTTTTTACGGTATCGTCTTGGAACATGATATCTTGCAGAGAGGACTGTTCTGATACAGCACTATCTCCAACAATACCTGACGCCAGTTCTGTCATACCTACCGGTAGCATAGTTGGCGACACGTCCCTGATCGATAGGCGCTGCCCGGGGTGCAATACGGACAGTCGATGCATCATATTTGACAGTTCACGGACATTTCCCGGCCAGTCATAAGCCTGCATAACCCTAAGGAACTTACTATCTAGGGTAACGACAGAGTTTTTCTGCGCAGCGAAACTCTTCGCAAAGTGCTCCACCAGCGCAGGCACTTCTTCTCTACGTTCTTGCAATGGTGCCACACAAAGCGGAACCACGTTAATGCGATAGTAGAGGTCGGCACGAAAACGCCCTTCTTTTATCTCTTCTTCAAGGTTTCTGTGAGTCGCCGCCACAACCCTGATGTCTACCTTTATAGGTTTGTTTGAACCCACAGGAACAACAACCTTCTCTTGTAAAACACGCAGTAGTTTTACTTGCATAGCCATAGGCATGTCGCCTATTTCATCCAAAAATAGAGTGCCGGTATCTGCGGATTGAACACGACCAATATGATCACTAATAGCCCCGGTAAATGAGCCCTTCTTGTGGCCAAACAACTCGCTTTCTAAGAGCTCTGCGGGAATGGCGCCACAATTTACTGCGATAAAGGGTTGAGTACTGCGGTTGGACTTATCGTGAATGCCTTGAGCGACAAGTTCTTTACCGGCACCGCTCTCGCCCGTGATCAATACGCTGGCTTCTGTTGGCGCAATAGCAGCCATCAACGCCAGTAGATCTTGGGTCGCAGAACTGTTGCCGATGATCGTTTCAGGCACTAGACAGGGCTTCTATCAATGAAGGTTCTGTCAACTTTATATGAACACCCGAAAATTTGCGATAGCCGCAAGAGGCGGTGCTTTGGGCGAACGCCACCGACCGACCGCTTCAAGCCATCCTAGCGCGCGGCAAGGTACGTCCGTTTATTGCGGTGCTGGCGGCAGATTTACGTTCACAAGCCTCTCCACCATGGTCTTTAGAGCCCCATGGGCCGACTTACGCATACAATTCGAGTACAAATGTTGCTCGTTTGGCGTCTTTTAAATAGATGGCACGGTAGTTGCTTTGTAACGTTCAGAACTAATAGAACCTACAAAATAGAATGGGAATGATGGAAATCCGACACCTGTCCGCAAACTAAAGTTGCGACAAAACAGATAAAGTTAATGCATAAAAGTGTATATTTATGGTGTTTGAGTGAGGAACCCTAAAGTTTTCTCAAAATATGCCGACTAACCTTAGGACAAAAATAGATTACAGCTATGGCCGGTACAGACTACATCAATGCGCTAGGCGCTGGGGCATCCTTCGATACAAAAACTATTGTTGAAGCTCTTGTGGAAGCGGAACGAGCGCCAGCAAAAGCTCGAATCGAAAGACGTATTGCCAACTCAGAAGCTACCATTAGCGGTATGGGTAAAGCTGTATCAGTTCTCAATGTATTATCCGCGGCGGCTGAAAGACTCAATGACGCGTCAGATTTTAAAACCTATGGCGTGAGCAATAGCCAAAAGGACGCCTTTTCTGCGACCACTACCAGTAATGCTCGAACTGGCTCTAACTCAATCAACGTTACTCAAATCGCCCAAGAACAGCGCAGAATTTCGGGTGCTTTTGCATCTAGCACAGCCAGTCTAAATGGCGGTTCAGCCATTACCCTGTCTATGGTCATCGGCGCCTCGTCCACAACAACTACAAATATCGTTGTAAATGAGCCGACACTGGCGAGCACTGTCACCGCCATCAATAACGCTAATCTGGGTGTTACAGCGGAGATTGTTGATACTGGCGGCAGTGGAAACAACTACAGAATTCAACTGATCGGCTCTACAGGTGCGGAAAAGGCTTTCAGCTTGACCTCCAGCGAGAGCTCTCTTAGCTTTTCCTCGGTACAAAGTGCCAGCGATGCAAACATTACCTTAAACGGCGTAGATTTTACCCGCTCAACAAATGTTATCGATGATGTTTTAACCGGAGTCACGCTAACGCTAAACGGCACAACTTCCGGTGCAGCTTCATTGGCGATCAATCAAGACAACTCGGAGGCACGCGCGAATATTGTAGATTTCGTTACAATATATAATGAAGCGAAGCGTCAACTAGACGAGCTTTCTAGCTCTACTGTCGACGGACCTTTAGCTGGGGACAGTATCTTTAGGTCTATGACCAGACAATTAAGAGGCGTCATGTTAAACACCTCCTCTACACCTGGTACGAACATTAATATGCTTTCAGATATGGGGATTAGTGTAGATAAAACCGGTCAAATGCAGGTGGACGACAAAAAATTGGACGCCGCATTAGCTGATAACTATGCAGATGTAGTCAAAGTCTTTTCCGCAAATACCGATGACCAGTCCACAAGCAGCACCGACTCTGCTGGTATTGCAGGAGACCTCGCTAAGTTAATTGCGGATGCTACGGCTTCAAACTCCTACCTTAATACCCAACAGACTGCCCTAAAGAGCAAGAACTCTGACTACGAGATTGAGTTAACTGACTTGGAAGAAAAAATGGCAAGAGTAGAAGCTAGGTACACCAGCCAATTCTTGGCAATGCAACAGATCATTGAACAGATGAATAGCACCAGTGAAAGTATGAAGAGCAGTTTCGAGAACCTACCGTTTTCTAATAAAGACTGAGCAACATTTCTAGCCTAATGAGCAATAACAAAAAGACCAAAGAGCCCGTTTGTGCCATTTGCAGGCAAATCCGTTACTTTCTTATGGTTGGCATCCCGCTTGTTGTACTAATAGGCACACAGACTGACCTTAAGCCCCCGGCAATACCCCTGCACGAGGTTGTCGCTAACTTTATCGTGGTTGCTCTCGTAATAGTGGTTTTTTGGAAAATCTGGGAAGCCCGACAAGACAAGAAACAGTCGAGTAAAGAGTCTACAAAAGAAAAGTAGCGACAACATTGAAGCGAACGCCTCTAAGTTGACGCAGCTGAATACAGACTCTTCCTCCAAAACCTTAGCACGCGTTTCAAACCTGCTAACCAAGATCTCTTTTCAAAATTGCCCCCACGCAAACCGAGCGCTCTGCACAAAGCAAGAAAATCCACAACCGCGTGCGCCACAGGCTAATCAGTGAGCAAACTAATCCGCGCATCTAAAGTGTTCTCATGCAAAATATACCGAGCGCCCGACCACACGGATCGCTAAAGCGCAAAATGCACATCTATGAGAGCATAAACTACAACCACCAGGAGTCATCGCTACAATTATTCGCGCAAATTCTGAGCTTAGGCTGAGCGGAATTTTACCCAGCTTCAAGTGCTGCCAAAAAAATGCGGCAATAGTATTCCGTTAGCGCCTACCACTTGCCGCTTTAGCGGCACTCTGTCACCGCTCGCACAGCGACAAAACCCAACAACAAAAATAAATCGAAAATAATTTCACATA
>Ga0209307_1001434_pt1 | contig 14968 bp, 12 predicted proteins | sample COGITO_mtgs_1105_FD_185519 | JGI IMG/M metagenome (GOLD analysis project Ga0209307, IMG submission 185519) | Pelagic marine microbial communities from North Sea - COGITO_mtgs_110530 (SPAdes) (version 2) | ecosystem: Environmental > Aquatic > Marine > Epipelagic ... | reverse complement strand
AGTGATGCACTTGGACACATAACCATTAACAGACCAAAAAAATTAAACGCTTTGAATAAAGATACAATTACGGAACTAAGTATCGCCTTTAAAATGTTAGAAGAAGATGCAGAAGTAAAAGTAATTATCTTAACAGGTTCTGGAGAAAAAGCGTTTGTAGCTGGTGCAGATATTGCTGAATTTGCTAATTTTTCTGTAAATGAAGGAGGTAATTTAGCCAGAAAAGGACAGGAAATGTTGTTTGATTATGTAGAAAATTTATCAACACCAGTTATTGCAGCAATTAACGGTTTTGCTTTGGGTGGAGGTTTAGAGTTGGCAATGGCTTGTCATTTCAGAATAGCGTCAGACAATGCAAAAATGGGTTTACCAGAAGTTTCTTTAGGTGTAATTCCTGGTTATGGAGGTACACAACGTTTGCCACAATTAGTTGGTAAAGGCAAAGCAATGGAGTTAATTATGACTGCAGCAATGATTTCTGCTGATGATGCCAAAAACTATGGTTTGGTAAATTATGTAACTACTTTAGAGGAATTATTGCCTTTGGCAGAAAAGTTGGCTAGCAAAATTATGCGAAACTCTTCTGTAGCAATTGCTAGTGCCATTAAAGCTGTAAATGCAAATTTAAAAGATGGTGTAAATGGTTTTGATATAGAAATTAATGAATTTGGGAACTGTTTTGGAACCCAAGATTTTACAGAAGGCACAACTGCTTTTTTAGAAAAAAGAAAGCCTAGCTTTCCTGGTAAATAAAAATGGAAGCCACAAATTTATAATTTTATATGACTCTAAAAATCTAAAGAGTTTTAACATCGTATTAATTTTATCAATATATAAAGCACAAAAAACGAGCCTAAATTGGCTCGTTTTTCTTTGAATTTATTTGAATTAATTTACTTTGACTATAATTTAAAATTGTTTATGTAGCTTCTACCATTGTTATAAGAAACTACTTTGTAATCTCCTTTCAATTCTTTGTCTAAACGATATACTCTGTTTAAAATTTTTCCACCTTCAAGAGTATCAGAATAAATAATTTCGTTGTTGTAATAAATTGAAACTTGCAAAGGTTCTTCATCAAAAGCAATTTTAGAAATCATTAATTTGTTATTTTCATTTCTAATAATAGGCTTAAAAATTAATTTTTCAGCATCCTCTAAAAAAGTTACAGTATTATTTTTAATTTTTATAGTTTTTACTACAATTTCGAAATCTTTCTCTAATTCTAAAGTGTATGTACCATTTTTTAAAGCAGAAAAATCAAACATTTTTATAAGAGTACCTTCTTTTTTAATTTCTTCTGAATGAAGAATTGCATCTTTAGCATCTTTAATAGTTAATTGATTTCCTTTTTTAGCATCATTAAAAACTACTTTTACTTTATCTGCGCTTAATAAAGTGATGTTTAAATCGTTGTTGTTTGCGAAATTTATGAAGGTAACTAACATAAAAATTGCTACGAATACTTTTCTTTTAATTGTTCTCATACTATTTAATTTTAATTGTTTTTATCTGTTTTAATAATCTAATAATTGCAATGATTTTATTTGTTTACAGCATTGCTTTTATTTGACACTGCAAAGTTAGAGCACAGATAAAGGTTTGAAAACAATAGAATTGGTCATTTTATGTGCTAAATTAACAGTTAAATCAATGTTAAATGATTGTAAAGTTAAAATACTATATAAAAATGATAATTCTATATAGATAGTCATTGTGCAATGTTGTATTTTTGCACTATGATGCAGAAGAAACCAACTCTCGAAAAAATTACTCCTAATTTTGGAAGTTCTTTTTTACTAAAGAAACACGAAGAGTTTTTAAAAACGAATACCCCTTTTTGGCATTTTCATCCAGAAATAGAACTGGTTTACGTAAATAAAGGAAAAGGGAAAAGACATATTGGCAACCATATAAGTTACTTTAATAATAGTCAATTAGTATTAATAGGTTCTAATTTGCCACATATTGGGTATTTAGATCGATTAACAACTAATGGTTCAGAAACTTTAATTCAGTTTTTGCCAGACTTTTTAGGGAAGGGTTTTTTTAAAATCCCAGAAATGGCAGCAATTGAAGCTCTTTTTGAACGCGCAAAAAAAGGAATTCGATTTAACATTGAAATTAAACAAAGAATTGGTGCTAAAATTGAAAAATTAATAGAATTAGAAGGGCCCAACAGAATTACATCTTTCATTGAAATTTTAAATGATTTAGCTACAACTGACGATTATACTTTGCTAAACGCAAATGGTTTTGCATTCGAAAGTTCACACCAAGACAGTAATAAAATCGAAGTTGTTTACAAACATATTAACGAGAATTTTAAAGATCATATTAGTTTAGATGAAGTATCTGAATTGGTAAGTATGACAGTTCCTGCTTTTTGTAGATACTTTAAAAAGTCGACAGGAAAAACATTTACAAAACTAGTAAATGAATATAGAGTTGTGCACGCTACTAAACTTTTAGCAGAAAGTACAATGAGTATTACAGATATTAGTTTTGAGTGTGGTTTTAATAACTTTTCTCATTTTAACAAGTTATTCAAAGAGTTTACAGGTAAAAGTGCTTCTGTTTATAGAAGTGAATTAAAAGATTTAATACAATAAATTATGGAATTATTATTAGATAATAAAATAGATAAAGCTTTAGAATATTACAATTTTAAGAGTAATCAATTAAAAGATTTTGTAAATTCAAGCAAAGATTTAACAGTAGAACAAATTATAGAGTTTGGTGAAGAATTAGCAGTATTAGAATATAAAATTACTGCTTTAGAAGTTGCTAATGAAAGTTAGATTTTAAGAGCGAACTTGATAAAATTGAGATTTGTCATTTCGACTTTTTGGAGAAATCTCATAACAGCGAAAATCAAAGTAAATTCAAAAAAAAATGTGTAGAATTTTGTCTTTTCGACCAAAGGGAGAAATCACATAAAGTTGTAGTTTTTTTGAAATCTAATATTATGAGATTTCTCCTAAAGTCGAAATGACAAACGACTCTATTCTATATTTTTTAGTTGATTAAAAAAGATAAACCCTATAACTTTCCATTCCATTCATCATAAAATTGCTGCAAATAGGTTTCCATAAATTGATGCCTGTTTTCAGCAATTTTTTTTCCAGAAGATGTGTTCATTTTATCTTTTAATAACAATAATTTCTCATAAAAATGATTAATTGTTGGAGCAGTAGAGGTTTTATACTCCTCTTTTGTCATTGTTAAATTTGGTATAATTTCAGGGTCATACAAAGCTCGGTTTTTAAAACCACCATAATTAAAACAACGAGCAATTCCAATGGCACCAATAGCATCTAACCTGTCTGCATCTTGCACAACTTCTAATTCTTTTGATGTAAATTGTTTAGAATTGTCATCTAAAGAATTCTTAAAAGAAACATTTTTGATGATTTTTACTACATGTTTGCCAATTTCTTTTGGAACTTTTTGTGCAATTAAAAATTGGGTTGCTATTTTAGGGCCTAAATTCTCATCACCATTATGAAATTTTGGATCAGCAATATCGTGCAATAATGCTGCTAAAGAAACCACAAAAACATCCACTTTTTCTTCTTTGGATATGAGCAACGCATTTCTAAAAACACGTTCAATATGAAACCAATCATGCCCACCTTCAGCATCTTTTAGTGTTTCTTTTACGAAAGCGATTGTGTTTTGGATAATTAATTCTGGATTCATCTTATTTTCTTGAAAGTAATTCTTGTTTTATTTTTTTAGCTTCATATATCATTAAAAAAAGCATGGGTACAAAAAATAAAGGTAAAAAAGTATGAAACGAAACCCCATTTTCAATAGTAGAAACTATTGCAAAAACAACCATCAAAAGAACTACAAACCCTTTAATAATAGCAAACTTTTTTTGGTTTTTTAATTTTTTTTCTAATTCAGGTTTTGTGTATGTAGAAAATTGTGAAGCCATATTTTTGATGTTAATTAAAAAAAAATCCACGAAGTTAAACGTGGATTTTTAAAGTTTTCAATTTTGTAATAAACCCTATTATTTTTGATTTCATTTTGATAAAACTTTATAATCGATAATTATTTCTATTCTAAAAGTCAAAAAAAATCTAAAATTTTCTCAAAGTCCTTCCTGGAGTTCACATTGAGCGAAGACGAAATGGAAGGATTTAGGATAGGATTAACAATGCTCGTTATAAGCAGCAGCTAAATTTTGTGCAATCATTTGTGCAGATCTTCCTTCAATATGATGACGCTCTAACATGTGCACTAAATTACCATCTTTAAACAGCGCAATTGCTGGTGAAGATGGAGGAAAAGGCATCATAAACTCTCTTGCTTTTTGAGTAGATTCTTTTTCCACGCCTGCAAAAACAGTTGTTAAATTATCAGGAGTTTTTTCGCCACCTAAAGAAGCAACAGCTCCTGGTCTTGCAGTTCCTGCTGCACAACCACAAACAGAATTTACAACTACTAATGTTGTTCCTTTTTTAGACATCGCGTTTTCAACATCTTCATTCGTATATAATGCGTCAAAACCAGCGTTTATTAACTCGTCACGCATTGGTTTTACTAATTCTTCTGGATACATAATTTTTAAATTATTTATATTCTTAAAATGCAAATTTAATTAAATTAACTCGAATTTTAAGAATAAACTAAATTCAAAATAAATAGTGCTATAAACATTTATTATTTTAATGTACTTATTTTAATTCGAGTTCAAAAGTTCTTTTTTCTGGAATTACGTGGCATTCATCAGTATTTACAATTTTAGGTTCACTTACAAACGTTTTATAATTGTCGGCAATTATCGTTTAAATATAAGTTCCTTTGCGTTCTCCAGCTCCGTAAAAAGATGAATTTGGGTTGGAGTTTTCTAATGTTTCCTCATAATTACCATCTTTAGCAACTATTTTTACATTACCAGTTATCGGGTTTGCTGTTGTTTTTTCAGTGAGATTTATTTCTAAACCGTAAACATAAATAGATGTGCAAATAATGTTTTCAGAATTGTTTTCTTCACAGCTCATAAAAAGTAAAAGAAAACTAAGAATTGCAATTATTTTTATTGATTTCATGGTTTTGAGTATTTTTTATAAGATGCTATTTTATCAATTTGGTTGCGCTCAAGTTAAAAAAAATAATAAAATCTTTTAATCGATAAAAACTACAAATATCAATCATTTCTTATATTTGAAGCTAAAAGTAAAAAATTTATGGGTAGTTTTTCTAAGTGGTTGGGTGCAGGATTGGGTTTTACATTAGGAGGGCCAATTGGTGCAGCAATCGGTTTTGCCATTGGCAGTTTTGTAGATGGTTTTGAAATTGATGGTTTTAAACAAGAACAAATAGATTATAATAAAGAAAGACCTTCAGAAAACAGCAGAAATACAAGACGAAATGTAAACACACAATCTGGTGATTTTGAAATGAGCTTGCTTGTTTTGGCATCCATCGTAATAAAATCTGATGGGAAAGTAGATAAGCGTGAGTTGGAGTTTGTGCGTTCTCAATTTTTATCTATGTATGGAAAAGAGCGTGCAAATAGTGCTTTTAAACTGTTTAAAGGAATGGTTAAAAAAGACATTTCTGCACGTCAAGTTTGTATACAAATTAGAGCCCACATGTCTCACGCTTCTCGTTTACAATTGATACATTTTTTGTTTGGTATTGCAAAAGCAGACGAATTTGTAACTGAAAAAGAAGTCGATGAAATTCACAAAATTTCTGGTTATTTATATATCAATTCGTACGATTTTGAATCGATAAAAGCCATGTTTTATGATTCCTCAGAAAACGCTTATAAAATTTTAGAGATTGATAAAACAGCCACAAATGATGAAGTAAAAACTTCGTACAGAAAAATGGTGAAAAAATATCATCCAGATAAATTACAAGATTTGGGCGAAGAACATTTGCAAGGTGCAAAAGAAAAATTTCAAAGTATTCAAGATGCTTATGAGAAAATAAAAAATGAAAGAGGTCTTTAAAAAGGTTTCAAAGTTTAAAGTTTCGGGTTTAAAGTTGGAGTTTGATTAATAATATTTTACATATTAAGTTTATTACTCTTTGAGTTTCTAGAAAGTGTGATTGGTTTTGTATGAGATTTTTTCAGGATGATAAATCATATATGTTATTTTATAAAAATGTCTTTTCCACATAGTTTGTCACTCTGAAAGAGTTTCAAAATTATAATTTGTTTTGCGTTAAATCTTTTCAGGATTAAAAACTGTAGATGTTATTTTGTGAAGAATTTTTTTATGTAATTTTTCCAAAATAAAGAACTTTAAAATTTTAATTTAAAGAATATTCTTGATAAAATTCATAAACTTTGAATTCAATTACGATTCAATAATATTTGAATAGGGAGCATCTTCGCTTGCTGAAAAATCCCTTTGCGAACCTTTCTAAAAAACTTTGCGCTCTCTGCGTTTAAAAAACCATACTCAAAAATAAAGTCTGAACTTTTAAAAATTAAAGTTAGTATTAAATAAGTATATTAGATAATACCTATAAGTGTTATTTTAAAGAAATTCCTTAATTTCGCATCCTGATTTGAAAAGAGACCAAATGAAAGCGAAATTTCCTGAATATAAAGGACTTGACTTACCAAAAGTTGCAGAAGAAATTCTTAATTATTGGCAAGAAAATAACATCTTCGAAAAAAGTGTAACTTCTAGAGAAGGTGCAGAACCTTACATATTTTTTGAAGGACCACCTTCTGCAAACGGATTACCTGGAGTGCATCATGTTTTGGCGAGAGCTATTAAAGATATTTTTCCTCGTTATAAAACCATGAAAGGTTTTCAAGTGAAAAGAAAAGCTGGTTGGGATACGCATGGTTTGCCAATAGAATTAGGTGTTGAGAAAGAATTAGGAATTACCAAAGAAGATATTGGAACCAAAATTTCTGTAGAAGATTATAATGCAGCTTGTAGAAAAGCGGTTATGAGATATACAGATATTTGGAACGATTTAACTCAGAAAATGGGGTATTGGGTAGATATGGAAGATCCATATATTACCTACGAACCAAAATATATGGAATCTGTTTGGTGGTTATTAAAACAGATTTACAACAAAAAATTAATTTACAAAGGCTATACAATTCAGCCATACTCTCCAAAAGCAGGAACTGGTTTAAGTTCTCACGAATTAAATCAACCAGGAACCTATCAAGATGTTACTGATACTACTGTTGTTGCACAATTCCACAGCCCCCTAACCCCCAAAGGGGGAACACGTACTCTTGTAGATGCGTTTCCAATTTTAGGGGAAGATTTGAAAAATCCCCCTTTGGGGGCTTGGGGGCCTTTTTTCATAGCTTGGACAACAACTCCTTGGACATTGCCAAGTAACACAGCCTTAACTGTTGGGCCAAAAATTGAATATGTTTTAGTAGAAACCTATAATCAGTATACGTTTGAGCCTATTAAAGTAGTATTGGCTAAGAAATTAGTTTCAAAACAGTTTGATAAAAAGTTTATTCATGTTGATGAAAAATCTGCCATAGAAAACTTTAAAAAAGAAGATAAAAAAATACCATACAGAATTATTGGGGAATGTTTAGGTAAAGATTTAGTCAATATTAAATATGAACCAATATTAGATTACAATCTAGATTTTGAGAATAAACAAGACGCTTTTAGAGTAATTTTAGGCGATTTTGTAACTACTGAAGATGGAACAGGAATTGTACACACAGCACCAACTTTTGGAGCAGATGATGCTTTAGTTGCCAAACAAGCGAGTCCAGAAATTCCTGCTTTGTTGATTAAGGATGAAAATGATAATTTAGTTCCTTTAGTAGACTTACAAGGGAAATTTAGAAAAGAAATTAAAGATGATATTTATGGTTTTGCAAGCGAATATGTAAAATCTGAATATTTAACTGAAGACGATTTTGAAGTTGAATTAAAATTTCAGCAAGGAAAATTAAAAGACGTTTTAAAAAATCAAGATAAATATTTATCTGTTGATGAACGATTAGGACTGAAATTAAAAAACGAAAATAAGGCTTTTAAAGTAGAAAAATACAAACACAGTTACCCAAATTGTTGGAGAACAGACAAGCCAATTTTATATTATCCATTAGATTCTTGGTTTATAAAAGTAACAGATGTAAAAGATAGAATGCATGAGTTGAACAAAACCATTAACTGGAAGCCAGAATCTACAGGAACTGGACGTTTTGGAAATTGGTTAGCAAATGCAAATGATTGGAATTTATCTCGTTCACGTTATTGGGGAATTCCTTTGCCAATTTGGAGAACAGAGGATGGTAAAGAAGAAATTTGTATTGGTTCTGTTGAAGAATTAAAACAAGAAATGGCAAAAGCTGTAAAAGCTGGAGTTTTATCAAAAGATATATTTGAAGATTTCGAAATCGGAAATATGTCTGATGAAAATTATGCAAAAATAGATTTACATAAAAATATTGTTGATGAAATCACATTAGTTTCATCCGAAGGAAAACCAATGAAACGTGAAAGCGATTTAATTGATGTTTGGTTCGATTCTGGTTCAATGCCTTATGCTCAGTGGCATTATCCTTTTCAGAATAAAGAATTGGTTGATACAACTTGGAGAAAAGCAGATTTTATTGCAGAAGGTGTAGATCAAACACGTGGTTGGTTTTACACTTTACACGCAATTGCAACCATGATTTTTGATGATGTTGCCTATAAAAATGTAGTTTCAAATGGTTTAGTTTTAGATAAAAACGGACAAAAAATGTCTAAACGTCTTGGAAATGCAGCAGATCCTTTTACAACTTTAGGAACTTATGGAGCAGATGCCACAAGATGGTATATGATTTCCAACGCAAATCCTTGGGACAATTTAAAGTTCGATTTAGAAGGAATTGAAGAAGTAAAACGTAAGTTTTTTGGGACACTTTACAACACATATTCGTTCTTTAGTTTATATACAAATATTGATGGTTTTTCTTATGATGAAGCTGATATCGCTTTAAATGAAAGACCAGAATTAGACAGATGGATTTTATCTGAATTGCATACGTTAATTGAAAATGTCGATAAATTCTATGCAGATTACGAACCAACCAGAGCTGCAAGAGCAATTTCTGATTTTACGCAAGAATATTTAAGTAACTGGTATGTACGTTTAAGTAGAAGACGTTTTTGGAAAGGAACGTATGAAACTGATAAAATTTCTGCCTACCAAACTTTATATACGTGTATGGTTACTGTTGCAAAGTTGGCAAGTCCTATTGCACCATTTTTTATGGACAAATTGTATCAAGATTTGAATTCTGTAACGAACAAAGAAACTTCAGAAAGTATTCACTTATCAGATTTCCCTGTTTTTGATGCTTCTTTTGTTGATAAATCTTTGGAGCGTAAAATGGAAAACGCCCAAAAAATATCATCTTTGGTTTTATCATTAAGAGCCAAAGAAAAGATAAAAGTGCGTCAGCCCTTGCAGAAAATTATGATTCCTGTTGATAATCAGCAACAAAAAGAAGAAATTTTAGCAGTTGCAGATTTAATAAAACATGAAGTAAATATCAAAGAAATCCAGTTAATGGAAGATGCTTCAGATATTTTAATCAAACAAATAAAACCGAATTTTAAAACATTAGGACCAAAATTTGGAAAAGATATGCGTTTTGTGGCAGCAGAAGTTAAAAACTTTACACAAGAAGATATTAACAAAATAGAAAAAGATAAAAACATTTCTATAAAAATTAATGGAAATGATATATTTTTATCACTTGAAGATGTGGAAATTACTTCTAAAGATATAGAAGGTTGGTTAGTTGCAAATGATGGTGGGTTAACAGTAGCTTTAGATGTAACTATTACTGAAGATTTGCGCAAAGAAGGTGTTGCAAGAGAATTGGTGAATAGAATTCAAAATGCAAGAAAAGACACTGGTTTAGACGTTACTGATAAAATTAAGTTAACAGTTTTGATTTTTGAAAATTTACAAAATTCTATTAACGAGAACAAAACTTATATTATGAGTGAAACATTAACAAGCGAATTGGTTTTTGTGGATGAGTTAGAACATGGTACAGAAATTGAATTCGATACCATAACAAGTAGAATATTAATAGAAAAAATTTAGAAGTATGTCTGACATTAAAGTAAAATATTCAGAGGAGGATTTAAAAGAATTCAAAGAAATTATAGAGAAAAAAATAGCAAGAGCAAATGAAGATTTGGCTTTGTTAGAAGCTGCTTATAAAAATGATTCTGATAATGGTACTAATGATACTTCCTCTTCATTCAAGTCTTTTGATGAAGGTTCAGAAGTAATGAACAAAGAAGCAAACGTACAGTTAGCTATTAGACAAGAAAAATTTATTAGAGATCTTAAAAATGCTTTAATGCGTATCGAAAATAAAACTTATGGTGTTTGTAGAGTTACTGGTAAATTAATACAAAAAGAGCGTTTAAAATTAGTTCCTCATGCAACATTAAGTATTGAAGCTAAAAGAGCTCAATAAAACAATTCTGAAATTTCTAAAAAACTCTTTATTTTAATGCAGTTATGTGTTAAAATCAAGAGTTTTTTGTTGTTTGAAAAAAACTAATCAGTTTTGAATAGGATAATTATCTTATTTTTGTTTTCATGAAAAAGTTAAAGTATTTGTTGGTAATTCTTTTTTGTGGTTTTTTAGTTTACAATTCTCACTTTAGGAAAACAAAATTAGAAAAAGCAAAAGAGCAATATGCTAAACTTCTTAAAAATCATCCTTTTAATTCAACCTCAAATCTTTCTAAAAAAGAAAGAATAAATGCAGGTGTGCCTCCAAATGAATATTTTGCAGAGCAATATTTGTTGAGCATCAATCCTTATACTGGAAAATCACACCCAGAAAATTTATATAAAGTTCAACAAGAACTTAAAGAATTAAGAAAATTACAAAGAAGAACTCCTGGAGATGCTATTGATAATCAATGGGTAGAAAGAGGTCCAAATAATGTTGGTGGAAGAACTAGAATGGTGATGTTCGACCCAAATGATAACACAAATAAACGTGTTTTTGCAGGTGGTGTAAGTGGAGGTTTGTGGGTAAATGATGATATTACTGATGAAAATTCTTCTTGGATACAAGTTGGTATTGATGACAATTTAGCTGTAACTTGTATGGCAGTTGATCCAAATAATTCGCAAATTATGTATTTGGGAACAGGAGAATTATACAGTCCACAACAAGCTTTAGGAAATGGAATTTGGAAATCTACAGATGGTGGAGCAACTTGGACTAATATCTATAAATTAAGAGGAGCTACAACAAAAGCTACTACTATAGAAGTAGCTGGAACTTATTTTATGACAGATATTATTATAAGAGATAAAGATAATAATCCTGCAACTCCAAACGATTCTGAAGTTTTTGCTTTAATAGGAGCAAGTTTTTATAGTTCGAATCCAATAACTACATATATAGGTAGAAATGATTATGGAATTTTCAAATCCACAGATGCAGGCGCAAATTGGTCTCAACTTACTTTAAATGTTTCTGGAAATCCTGTTGCAGGTAATAAATTTGCACTTGGATTAAACAATACACTTTGGCTTTCTACAACTAACAATATTTTCGGAAATGGAGGAGGAAGAATCTATAGTAGTTCAGACGGATCTTCATTCTCTTTAAAACATACCATTACAAATGGAAAAAGAACAGAGGTTGCTGTTTCTAAACAAAATGCAAATACTGTTTATGTTTTGGGAGAAGTAGAAACAAAGGATGGAAGTAACAATAAAATTGCTCCATTTATATCTTTATTAAAAACAGATGATGCTTTTGAAACAGCACCAAACTCTTTAAATTTACCTAATGATGCAGATCCAGGAATTCCTGCAAACGATTTTACAAAAGGGCAAGCATTCTATGATTTATTATTAGCTGTAGATCCAACAAATGATGCTATTGCTTATGTTGGTGGTAGAAATACATTTAGAACATCAGATAGTGGAACTTCTTGGCAACAAATTTCAAAACGAAATCCAAGTAGTAATTTGCCAGGAATTACAGTTTCTTATGTGCATGCAGATCAGCAAAGCTGGGCTTTTCATCCTACAGATGCTAACATTGCTGTTATCGGAAATGATGGAGGTGTTTTTTATGCAACTTCTCTATCAGCAGCAACTTCAAGCGATACAGCTATTGTAGAGAGAAATAAATATTATAATACGATTCAATTTTACAATGCTGCTATTAGCCAAACTACAGATCCTGAATATATTATAGGAGGTACACAAGATAATGGAAATCTCTTTTTTGATGAAGCTACATCAGGAATTAATGCTGCTATAAAAACAAATAGAGGTGATGGGACTCATTGTTTTATTGATAAAGATGGAACTTATATGATAATCTCTAATCTTTATAATAACATTTATCGTTATAATTTACCTTATACAGGAACTAGTTTTACAGTTTCACAAAGTAGTGATGGTAGATTTATAAATGCAATGGCACTAGATGATAATTTAGATATTTTATATTCTAATGGAGATACTCATTTAGCACGTTACACAAATTTATTAACAAGTTCTCCAACAAGAACAAATATTACAGATCCTTTAATTGAAAATATTTCAGCTATAAAAGTATCTCCTTTTACAACAACTTCTTCCACTGTTTTGTTAGGATTAAGAGCAGGAAAACTAATAAAAGTTGAAAACGCAAATACAGCTTCTCAAACAATTACAGATATTTCTTCAGATGATTTTTTAGGGAATATTTCTTCAGTAGAATTTGGAGCCTCAGAAGATGAAATTATGGTTACTTTTTACAATTTTGGGGTAGAAAGTATTTGGTTTACAGAAGATGGAGGTACAACTTGGGCAAACAAAGAAGGTAATTTTCCAGACATTAATGTGCGTTGTATTTTAATGAATCCATTAAATAATGACGAAGTTATTGTAGGATCTGAATTAGGGGTTTGGAACACCACAAACTTTAAAGATGCTTCTCCAACTTGGAATCAATCTTACAATGGAATGTCCAACGTTGCTGTTACTTCATTTAGTTTAAGAACTATCGATCATACCATTTTAGCAAGTAGTTATGGAAGAGGTTTTTATACAGGACAATTTAAAGGAAACGATTTAACAACTTGGACAGGAACTATCAATTCAGATTTTGCGAATTCTGGAAATTGGTCTAATGGTTTGCCAACAAGTGCTGTGGATATAAAAATTTCAGCAACTTCAAACAATCCAATAATTAGTTCTGCAGTTACTATTGCAAATTTATCCATAGAAAAAAATGCCTCTTTAACGATCGATGAAATAGGTGCTTTAACAATTGATGAAAATAGTATAAACGAAGGCAGTTTCACAATCAATTCTACATTAGCGAATTCTGGAAGTTTAATTGTAAAAGGAACATCCACAGGAAATATTACGTATAATAGAGCAGTTTCTGACAGATGGTATTTAACGAGTTCGCCTTTGTTAAATGAAATATATGATAATGATTGGGTTGCTGCAAATTCAATTCCATCAGGAGAAATAAACACAAATTCAAGAGGAATTGCTACCTATAATAATGATACCGGATTTTGGCAATATATGCAAAAAGATGATGAATCTTCATTTACAAAAGGAAAAGGATTTTCGATAAAAAGAACAAGTGCTGGAAGTCATACTTTTACTGGAGAAATGCCTGTTGATGATGTAGATATTATTATCGATAAAGGAACTTTTAATGGGTATAATTTAATAGGAAACCCATTTCCATCTTATATTTCTTTGAATTTAAATGCTGATGCAACTAACAATTTTTTAACTCAAAATACTACAGTTTTAGAAGAACCAACAGTTTATATTTGGAATGGAACTTCTTATCCAGCTATAAATCAAGTGTCTTCTGCAACCTATTTAGCACCAGGTCAAGGTTTTTTTGTGCAATCGAAACCTGCAGGAGGAACTGTTTCATTTGCAGAAAATTTACAAGAACATCAATCTCAAACATTTTTAAAGACCAAGCAAAATACAAGACCAGAAATAAGACTTTTTTGCAAAAAAGGAAAAGAAGAAAAATACACAGATATATTTTATATTAAATCAGCAACTAGAAATTTTGATAATGGTTATGACAGTTCTTTATTTACAGGAGTTTCTACTGATTTAGAGATTTACTCACAATTAATTTCTGGTGATGAAAACAAGAAATTAGCTATACAATCTATTCCACAAGAATTGTAATTCCGATTGGTATTGTGGCTCCACAAAATACAGCAATTGAAATTAGTACAATTGCTAAAAACTTACATACTGATTTAAAAATATATTTGGAGGACAAAAAATTTGGAACTTTCACACTTTTAGACAATTCAGAAAACACCTATAAATTTACAACAGACGAAAATGTAAACGGTTCAGGACGATTTTTTTTACACACGTCATCAGAAATATTAAATACAACTCAAGAAGCTGGAAATGATGTTATACTATATGCTAGTAACAAAAAAATCTACATTAAAAATTTATCAATTATAGATGGTTTTATCACTATTTATAATCTTCAAGGAAAAGAAGTTTTTAAAAACAAACTGATTAAAAAAGATACTGAAATTGACGTAAAGAACTTATCAGAAGGAGTTTATATAATCAATTTACAACAAGGCAGTAGCATTTTCAAGAAAAAAATAAGTATTCATTAATTTTTTTTTTGAACAGTTTATATTGTTTAATTTTATAGAAATTTAAAATTTTGAAAAGAACATACTTATTATTGCTAGCTTTATGTTGCTTTAGTTTTTCTTATTCCCAACAATGTGGTTTTGACATTAATCGTTTAGAGTTAAGCAAAAACCCTAATTATGTTGCTTTAGAAAAAGCAGCAGAACAGAAAATTCAGCAAGTCATTCAAAAAAAGAAGTTATCAGCAAAAAAAAATAGTTCCACTATTTTAAATATACCAGTTGTTGTACATGTACTTCATCTTGGAGAAACTTTGGGAACTGGAAGTAATATTGCTGATGCACAAATACAAAGT
>Ga0209307_1001426_pt1 | contig 15051 bp, 10 predicted proteins | sample COGITO_mtgs_1105_FD_185519 | JGI IMG/M metagenome (GOLD analysis project Ga0209307, IMG submission 185519) | Pelagic marine microbial communities from North Sea - COGITO_mtgs_110530 (SPAdes) (version 2) | ecosystem: Environmental > Aquatic > Marine > Epipelagic ... | reverse complement strand
AAAAAAGTTTAGATCAAAAATAAAAAGAAACTTTTTAGAAAAAAGTTTAGATCAAAAATAAAAAGAAACTTTTTAGAAAAAAGCTTAGACCAAAAAAGAAACTTTTTAGAAAAAAGCTTAGACCAAAAAAGAAACTTTTTAGAAAAAAGTTTAGATCAAAAACTATTATTTACGTTTTGTTATAAGCTACATAATGGATTGATTCATCAGGATATAAAGATGGATTACATCTGAAAGCAATATCTGTTACTGAACCTATAAAACCATCTAATGATTCATCACCATAATTTCCATTCCCACCATTAGACAATGGATCCCACGCATTCATAAAACAACATTCTTCCAATCTTATTATTTTTGTTTCTTTTGGTAATTTTTCAATCACTGTTCCTATGTCCACACTAAAAGGTTCACAATCATTATCATTTATAATAAATCCACCTTTATTAAAAATATTAGCATCATTCCCTTTAAATAATGGATTATTAAAGGTATATCCATCGAATACATGAATTCCTTTATATGTCCCTAAATATTTAGTGTTTCCATACCTACCACAACCAAATAATGATTTAGTTTCAAATTTAGGCGTCAACTTCATTTTTTCTAATATGTTCTTTCTTATTTTATCATATAGATTATAACCTTTCTTATATGCACTACTATATAGTGGAAACCCAAACGCTGCTGTTCCAACACCAGTTAAAAATATTGCCTTTATATTTGGAGTATTAGGAGTATTAGGAGTATTAGGAGTATTAGGAGTGGCAGCAGCAGCTTGTGCGTAGCTTAGAGACGGGTCTTTATTTTTTAATAAGTCTAAAGACATAGTTATCATATGTTTTTGAAAATCATATATTTTTTTAAAAATGTCGTAAGATAAGTATGAATCGGTTAAATCCTCTTCATTCAGACCTTTTGATATATCAACAGCAGCAGCAGTAGGAGCAGCAGTAGGAGCAGTAGGAGCATCATTAGTATCGTCTCCTTCGAGTTTCTTAATATATTTATCAATAACTGCATTTGCTTTTCCTTCCAATTCTTTAAATGTTGCATGTTCTTCATCTGAGCGACCATCCATTTTAAATATATTTGGTTTCATTAAAGTATAATAAGCATTTAACAGTTTGTTTGGTACTTCTGTTGGTACTTCTGTTGGTACTCCTAACGTTTGAGTATTGACATTTAATTTTAAATTGTGTAGTGCTTTAATAGCATCGCCTATAGTGTTCCAATCACTAAAACTAAATTTGTGATGATCCGGAATTGCATTCATTACTGCATTAATATTGTGTATATCTGTTTTTAATTCTGTTAATGTATACCCTTGTTTTTTTTTTTTTAAATATCCGTATAATATAGAAGCCATATCAACTTGTGTAGGTGAATCTCCTGCTTGTCCTATAGCATGTATAAAATTAATATCTTTTAATACTGAGCTGCCAGCTTTCCCTAATATAACCATTGGAGTATATGGAGTAAATACACATACATTAGGAGGGACAGTAGGAAGGACAGTAGGGTCCCCCTTGTCGGACAGCAAACTGTTCAAAAATTGTTTTTCGTAAGGTGCTATTTCAACATTTGTGTCTTCCATATATTTCCATGTTTCTGTCTTTTTCTTACTCAAAATAGGGAATAATTTTTTACCGTTACCATCATCTTCACCAAATGAAGAATGAAAACATCCCCCTTCTATATTAACTGGATTCCTATCTTTCAATAAAACAATTGCTTGTTCTCTGACTGTACCTGTACCTGTACCTGTACCTGTACCTGTACCTGGAGGTACTATAGCTGTTGATGAAATATATATTTTTGATGGGTTGCCGTTTGGGTGTAATTGTGTAATTACGTTCTTTTCATCAGGTTTATTATTATCCACTGATATTAATAACTCATAATTTATTGGTGATGGTGTTCTACCAAATAAACTAATATTAGGAGGACATGTCCTGTATCCTCTTCTATTTATAGGATAAGAAGTTATTTGTGTTTCAATTAGGGGTGTTACTTTAGACAAATCAAGAGTACCAGAACCACCTTTCATTTTTTTACTTATTCTACGTCTTCTTTTTCTATATTTGGTTCCTCCTCTCATTTTTTTACTTATTCTACCTTTTCTTTTTCTTAAACTTATTCTACGAATTGACCTAATATTCCGTTTTTTTGAACGCAAATTTTTCCGACTCAATCTTCCCATTTTTATACTATAAGCATAGAAAATAATATTAAGAAAAAGAACCTTTTTAAGAAAAAGGTTGACCAAAAATTAAAAAAAAGATTAGATTTTGTTAAAACTTTTTTTAAAAGTTTATCTAAAGATTAATTACATTATCTTAAATAAATGTATTTGTATCTAATTTTTGCAAGTTTTGCCACTAAAGGTAATGCGCATGTATGTCAACAATTTAATTCATTAAGTAGTTGTATCGATAATCCTTTATGTCAATGGTGTAATACTACAACTAATACGAATCTATTAGGGAATTATAGTGTAACTCATAGTCTATATAATGTTAATAATAGTGGAACCTGTAATATAAATACTCAGTGTTTTTATAATAATACTGAATGTGTAAGTAGTAGCCAGCTTAATTATATGTGTTCCTTATTAAATTTTTTTCTAATAATGGGATTATTCTTCATATTGTTTTCATCCATGTTTTATATATCATATATAGCAAAACAAATTATAGATAAATATTTTGATATTCCATCTATTGGTAATGGAGATGGAATGAGAGAACGCACTAAAGAGAAAGCTATTATTCTTACAATTATAAATGTATTATTATTTAGTCCACCTTTAGTATTTTGGATCATTGGTAACATCGCATTTATTTATTATTCATTAATCATTATGAGTTTAGTAATAATATTATCTTGTAGTACTGTTACAACAAAATATGTAAAAAAAAATAAGGTTAAAAGTGCATACACGCAGATTAATTAATCTAATTATGGTTTATGTTCTTCATTTTGTTTAACAACACAGTAGATAACAAGTGCTAAAATAACAACAAGTAATACACAATTGACAACATCCATATTTAAGTTCATCTTAACTGCTTTCATTTTATAAAATATACTTAGAAAATAATTTTTATATTTTAAATAAATTATTTAATAATTATTTAATAATTATTATAATTTAATTTCATTTAAATTAATTTCTATATTATCAATTAAATTAGTTGTATCAGCTGAATTAACATCAGTTAACCCTGCTCCGCCATTAGAACCAGAGTCTAAATTAACAGCATCTAAAGATTCAGTTAAATTTACTTCATTTAAGCCTGCTCCACCATTAGAACCAGATTCTAAATTAACAGCATCTAAAGAATCAGTTAAATTTACTTCATTTAAGACTGTTCCACCATTAGAACCTGATTCTAAATTAACAGCATCTAAAGATTCAGTTAAATTTAAATCAGAAAAATTCAATTCACCCGAACCACCACTTAATGAATCTGTAGGTGCATCAATATTACTTAAATCTTCTGTGTGTGACCCTACTAATCCATCGTCACTTAATAAATTATCGTTGCTTAAATTTATTTCTCCAAAATCTATACTTCCACCTCCTCCCCCACTTTGTTTCTGTTTACTATCAATCATTTTATTAAAATCTATATTAATATGTTTAATATCATCATCGGATGTTTCACTAATACTTCCACCTTCTAATGACTTACTTTGTTTGTCATCTGCTAATGATTTAGGGGGGGTGTAATCTGGACTTGGAGCATCAAAATCAATAACTGAACCTTTAAATTTATTATCTATTGGACTACCATATTCTGCGGGCATTTCATCACCATAATCATATTGTTCTACTTTTGAACTGTCTTGTGTTAAATCAAATACTGGCGATTGTACGCTGAAATCTGGTGTTTTAGCACCGTAATCTGGCGATTGAGGTGTGTAATCTGGTGATTGAGGCAAATATGATTCGTAAGATGGTGTAGATGCGTTAGCACCAGCACCGGCACCAGAAGAATCTAATTTAGGAGAATGTGGAACATATTCTTCATCACCATAATTATAAGGCACCTGACTTACCCAACCATTACTTCCATAAGCTAATGGAGCTGCTTCACTCGTTAAATCTAATGGTTCTAAATATGGAAGATTGTAATCCCGCACATACAAAGAAACAACTATACGTTGGTTGTCAAGCAATACATTATTTAAATCATTTATTGCTTGTTTTGCGTGTTCATCATTTGTATAAACTATTATTGCTGTGTTATCTTTATTCATTTTTAGGTCAAATATAGGTCCAACAGATTCAAATAAGAGTTGAATATCTTTTTTGGATACACTATCAATTATATTTAACACTATAACTTTATTGTTATTTAATTGTGTAAAGAACTTTTCTTTATTTTTCTTGGATTTTGGAATCATTTTCTTTTTCTTTTGTTCTTTTTTACCTAAAAGAAATTTGCGTTTATCCACATCTTGTAACTCAAAGTTCTTAGATTTAGTTGGAACATCTATACGTTCATAATTTCCTTCTTTATCTAATATTAATCTAAAAGATATTCCCATAGCATTACATTCTTGAATCATTAAATGTGTATTGTATGGAATATTAACTTTAACTATATCACAACTACTATTATCAGTCTGCAACTCCATCTCCTCATTAAATTCAAGTGGTCCACTAACAGATGGACACACATGTTTATTATTAGAAGGGTCAATAATAGATGTCATACCACTATAAGAACTTATATATGTGGAATATTTATCTGACCGTTCAATCATCGTTTCTTTCAAGAATTGTAATGCGCCATGTGATAATATAGCATCGCGTTCCATCTCACCAATTCTTAATCCACCACCAGCTGAACGACCTGATGGCGGTTGTCGTGTTTTCAACGACAATGGCCCTGTAGCGCGAGAATTAATTTTATCTTTAACCATATGTTTAAGACGTTGGTAGTAGGTAGGTCCAATAAATATTTTTGACGACAATTGTTTTCCGTTTATACCACTGTATAGTATTTCGTCACAGTGTCTATTAAACCCACAACGATTTTCTAATATATTAAATATTTCATTGTTGTCAATATTAGTGAAAGGTGTTGCATCAGCGTAAGCTCCTATCATTGAGCATGCCTTTCCCATCACACATTCTATTAATTGTCCCAAAGTCATTCGGCTTGGAATCGCATGCGGATTAATTATAATATCTGGAACGATACCATCTTTAGTAAATGGCATTTCTTCTTGTGGTAACATTAACCCAATAACACCTTTCTGACCGTGCCGACTAGCGAATTTATCCCCTAATGACGGATTTCTGTAAGTACAAATTCTAACACGCGCCATTTTTTGTTTATCTGAATTATAATAATCACTAAAGACTTTGTCTACAACACCATATCCATCCATCTTTACACATACACTCTCATCCTTTAGAGAAGCCGAAGATCCACTACCAACTTTAGTGTATTTACTGATTAAAACGTCTTTGTCATTAACATAGTCTCCTTCGGTTGCTAAACCATTTTCATTGACAGTATTATAATTGTATTCGGCTTTCTTAGACACATCCCCACTATTTTCTTCGTCATTTGGATTGTAAAAGAAATCTTGTGATTGTACCCGTTTATCAATGATTTCTTTATCATCGTATGTTTTAAAATAGGATGACGCGAATAGACCACGCTCAACCGAACTTTTATTAATGATGACAGAATCATCTTGATTATATCCTGAATAGGATGCGATTGCCACAATCGCATTAATACCTGTAGGCAATTTGTCTATAAAAGCGTATTTACTTAACCGTGTTGTTATAAGTGGCTTCTGTGGATAATGAAGTAGGTGAGCACTTGTTTCAAAACGATTCCTAAAATTACTGGTGTAAACACCGACTGATTGTTTTGTTTGACCTGTTCCATAAACATTACGAGGAGCTTGACTTGTATTAACATACGGAATGGTGAACCCTAAAATTCCCATTATTAATGAAGGGTGGATTTCACAATGTGAATATGATTCACCTGAATCTATCTTGCTGTAATCATTACATAACAAATTTTGAGTCATTTCGTCTGTGTCGACAAACTCTACAACTGATCGTGTTTTTTTTAAATCAGCATCTAATGTGTCAAAATTAGATAAATCTACTTTGGTTGGACAGTTGTAAATACAATCATAATAGTCTGTTTTTTTAGTGTGAAATCCACCTACCAAATTATACCAATCTATTTGATTATTTAATCGTTCAACATGCGTTTTATTTATTAACAACTTATTATTTTCCATAATGTATAATGGTCTACAACAACGCCCACCATCAGTTAGAATAGATAATTCTAAAGACCTGTGATTTAATACAATTGATGTGAAAATATTAATATAGCTGTTTTGTCTAAATAATTTTAGTAATTTCGTTAATTTAACAGGTTCTTCATGTATTCCAATCCATTTACCATTAATAAATATTTTACAATTATTAGACACATATTTTGGTCTAATATTTTCCAGTTTCCTTACTCCAAGCTGTAATAATAATTTAATAATAGGTTCTGCGTCACATCCAAATGTGATATGTCCTGTAATAGTTAAATGCTTTTTGATTCCGATGTTTCCACCATCGGGTGTTTCTACAGGACAGATAATACCATATTGTGTTGGATGCAATTTACGTTGACCGTCCATAATCATATCACCATAGGTGTTAATTCTTCTTAAATGTGAAATTGTACCAACATTAGATAATCGATTTAATGATTGGATAAGACCTTTTTTATTTAGAATAGTGCCAATTTTAAATGATTTACTAAAGGCATTCGTTATTACATTTTGATTAAATATAGTTTTAATATTATCACTATTAATAATATTTTGATAATTTAAATCTTGATATTGACTACTATTAAATCGGTATTCAGAGTCAATCGCAATCTTCGTGTCTCTTTGGAACTGCTTAAAACTTTCACGGAACACATTCGCTAATAGGAAACCTGATAAATCTACACGCTTAAATACAAAACTATCTCTATCTGTAACAGAGTCTATTTTATGTAGCACATTTAATAATTTATGAACTACATGACCTAAATAATATGCCTTTGAAACATAACTATCTCCTACATGCGGAAATACATCACTATTCAATATATCTTTTAAATGACTCATTGAATTTCCTAATGTTAAGTTTGCTAAATATTTTAATGCCAAATCTTGATTATAAATTGGACCCACATCTTCAATAGAACATTGTAGGTCTTCCATAAATAATTGAGATTTTTCATCATCCAATTTATAAAGAATGTATTCCATTATTTCTTTGTCTGATTCTATTCCTAATGCCCTAAATAATACAAATAATGGAATTTGTTTCTTAATGCTCGGGAGTCTTATTGTGATAACATTTGTATTTTTATTAATGTTCACAACAGTTGTTCGTGCATATTTAAATGTATTTGCTGGAACAGATTTAATTTGTGCCGAATAACTGTACATTCCCTCTAATGCATTTATAATATATAGTTTATTTTCGGCTTTCCGTTCATGAGATACGATTACTTTTTCTTGACCATCAACTACAAAATAACCACCTTGATCATACGGACATTCGCCCATATTTTTACGCGTTTCAAATGGTGCAGAGCTTAATAAACATAATTTAGAATGCAACATAATAGGGATTTGTCCCAAATTTACTTTTTTGAATTCTTTAACTATTTTTTTTTCGTTTTCACCACTATCATCACGTATAATATATTCGATGTGTAAATCGCAAAATATATGCGAAGCATAAGTAAGATTTCTTAACCGGCTCTCATTTGGATACAATGCTTTTTTAGTTTCAACACCATCTATATCTTTATAAATTATAGGACGGCCTATAAATATTTTTGTACCATCTTTTCCACCATAATAAATATGTGTCTCATATTTAAATTTATTCGTTGTTTTGTTAAGTTCTTTATATAAAATTTTTGGATTATATTGATTAATAGTTTGAGGTATTTTGTTTAAAATAAAATCATTAAAAGAATCCAGATGATGCTTAGTTAAATAATTTTTATGAACATTAAAATAATTATCTATAACCTTCCATGTATCACTATTATAGTCCATTTATATTATTAATAAATATATTTATAAAAAATTTTGGACTATTTAGAAGATTCAATAAAATATAGAATGAATGAAATAAATATAATAAATAATCCCGTATAAAACATCCTTCCATCCTTAATCATTATTTGAATGATAGAGTTAAAATAATACATGAATTTATTGATAAATGTTGGATGATCGTTTTTACAATCATTATTACACCTATGCTTGTAAAGATTTGTTAGGTCATTTATAATATTTATAAAAACAGATGAAAAATCATTTTTAATATTTTTTAAATTTAATTTTTCCAAAAATGTATCGGCTTCTGAAGTGATACCACTATATTTTATTACTTTATATTCCGATGGTTCCATTTCATTACTTTTTTTACATTCACTATCTATATAATCGTTTCTACCATTAGAACCATTAGAACCATTAGCACCATTAGCACCATTAGCACCATTAGCACCATTAGCACCATTAGCACCATTAGCACCATTAGAACCATTAGCACCATTAGAACCATTAGCACCATTAGCACCATTAGCAACATTAGAACCATTAGCACCATTAGAACCATTAGCACCATTAGCACCATCATCGCTTGCACTATATTTTTTATTTAATTCATGTCTAAATATATCTTTATCTTCTTTAGTCATTTCATTAATCTGTTCTATAATTAAATGTTTGACATTGTATTTTTTAAAAAATGGATTATCTTTCCAGTAATTACTATTTAAATCTATATTTCTTAACAACGAATAATCAAAATTAAAATCATCTTCTTCATTATTTATTCTAGTGTCATCAAGTATTTTATAATAATCCATTGAAACCAATATACTATTAAGTTCTTTAGAAATTCGTTTATTTTTATCTACATAATTATACATCCGTTCTTTTAAAGGTATCTTAGCATTTTGATTATGCAGTTTTTTATCTAACCCAATTAATTCTAACAATTTATAGTATTTATTATTTATGCTTGTTTTATTCAAATACACCATAAAACCATTATACTCATAACCATATTGACTATGATTAATGAGAGATCTAAGATGGGGTTCTAAATCACATATTTTATATATTTTATGTTTATTAATAAGTGTGATAACAAATTCTATTGATAATCCATATATTCTTATTAACTCTGAAAAAGCCATTAGTTTCTTAAAATTAATATTATCGCAATCTAAATAATTTATTTTACCCTTCTTAATACATGTAATTTTTTCCAAAAAATTATTGTAGATTTTATTATTATGTACATTAAGAATTGCTTCACTAAGATTATACACATCTTTAAGTGACCTATTATTACTTATAATTAAATCTATTGAATCTTTATTATTTTTATAATATTTTGATTCTAACAAACTGCTTAACACATAAAATAGTTCCCTATAATCATCACCTGATAACACTATATTATCATTACTATCTATAACTTCGGTTTCTTCTATTATTTCATCTTTTGTGTGATGATGTGTCGATGTTGTTACATTATCTTCTTTGCCGTGGTGATGTGTCGATGTTGTTACAGTATCTTCTTTGCCGTGGTGATGTGTCGATGTTGTTACAGTATCTTCTTTGCCGTGGTGATGTGTCGATGTTGTTAAAGTTGATCCTTTTCCGTCTTGCATTTGAAACTTTTCAGTAGTATTATTAAGAATACTTAAACAATATATTATAACTAAACCAATAATAAGTAATTGTTTCTTTTTGAAGTATAAGCATAATCCCACAAAACAAAAAACAGAAATCAATAAAAGTGTAGCATTAATTGAACTAACAAATAATATTAATAATAAAAATAAGTATATTAGTTTATCCATTAATATAATAATAATATATTTATGTGTTGATTTAAACAATTAAATTACATCAATTAACTCAACATGTCCCAACATAATTCTTCTACAACAATATTTTGTTAATTCGAGTTTATCCAATATTTTTCCTTCTGGTGTAGCTTTAATTGTTTTGGCATTAACATTTATGACGGTGTCTTCTTTTGATGTTTTAATTTTTTCTAATTCTGTTTTATAATAATTCCATTTATCTCCCAAAATTTTACCACATGTGAAGCATCTAACCGGAATAATCATTTTATATAATTATTAAATATTAATATAATTCAATTTTTATTTAAATAAAAATTAATAATAATTAATTATTATGTTTAAAAAATATTTTGGCAGTTCATTTTACAATTTTTTCAATACCTTTTTCTATGAAAATAAGAGCAATTCTATAATTGACCCCTTAACATGTTTAATTCGGCTTGGATTACTTGAATTTAAACCTTTTAATACTAAAATAAGTATCAAAAATAATAGAATAACTTACAATGATCCACACCTTTTACAAGGCACTATAAGATGGTCTAACGGAGATAATCGTGAAGATATTCATAACATCTATAATCCTATACTTAAAGCAATCCAATGGTACGAACCTGATAATGAAGATATTAAAAATTTATTTAAATATGCAGTTAAAGGATTAGAAAAGCTCAAGAGTTCTTATGAAGAAAATTCTATTATAACCCATTCTATAGAATATTATATTTCTTATATTAAACAAAACTTTAAAAGCAAAAAAACTAAAGATGTAGAAACAAACACGGTGTTCCTCCAATTTAAAGAATTATGGAGCGACCGTGAAATAAATATAATAAATAATATGTTTTTAGAATTAGAAGATGCTGAATGCATAGATGATGCCTTAATTGATGCTATTGAAATCATATTAAATAAAAAAGAAGAATTAGTTAGTGATATTATACTTCAAAATACGACTAAATTAGAATGAATTTATTATAATAAGATATGTGTTGCGACTTGTTCTCTAAAAGAATTAAATTTTAATTTATTATTTTATTCAATAAATAATAACTATAAATCACGATTTATAACTTCTAGATGTATGCTTAAAAATACTAATAATTTATGACGACTGAACATTTGGACATCCATCATATTTAGACAAAAAATTATAGGCACAAGTATTACTACACTCAATAATTTCTTTATGAACTAGAGTTTAAGTTTCATTACTAAGAGACGATCCTTTAGTAATTTCTTTAACACTTTTCACTCCCATTTCACGATTTTATTGTTGTATTACATTGACTACAACTAAATGATCATAAAAAATTAATCGCTAAAGGCTTATTTACAGCACCGTAACTCTCTAGAAATAATTATTATTTATTGTTCCGTCACAATCTCGTATTTTTCTATTTTATATTTTGATTTCGATTTCGCAATATGAAGTAATAGTTCAACTACTTCCACCACATTATCACTTTTTGGGGTCACCAATACATTATTGGAAAACACTCCGAATACTCCTCCTTTTTTTCCAATAAAGTATCTGATGAATCGATGACCATTGCCTCTCGCCTGTTTCACTCTGATTATTAACACGAATTGATCATTCACTCCCGTGCGTTTGTAGACAAAGTACATGCCGCCCTTAGTTAGAAGATTAGTTAAATTTCCCGTTGGCTGTGGTGGTGATGCTGCGGTAAACCAGTGCAAATCATCTGTGTTTCCTCGAAATAGCACATTATTTAACAATTGATCTGACAGAAAATTGGGGCGGAGAATGGGGTTGAAATATGGTAAAATGCGTTGAGTTAATATATATTCATAAATTTTAAATACAATATCCTCCAGGGAATCGCTTTCGAGTTCTTTAATCATATCCACCTCCCCAACTTTTAATTTCACTGTTGATGTGAAAGGTGTCGACGTCTCTTGGTCGTTCTTAGAGATTTTAAAATGAGTTGGTTTGATTTCTCCTTTGGTATTTGTATACTTGGTCGAGAATACGTAACTGGCTTCCCCACTTTTACTGGCTTCCCCACTTTTACTGGCTTCCCCACTTTTACTTGCATTACGGACCAGGAATTGGTTTTTCGATAATGTGTTTTCTGTACCTTTCCTATCTAGTTTATCGTGGAACCAAGATTGATTATGTTGTTCAACATTCATGTACGTAGGTTCGTATGTTAGATTAACCCACCATGGATGTTTTTTTTTTGGGAGGAGGGGGGGAGGGGCGATTGGAGCGGACAACCCAGTGGGCTGCTGCTGCTGCTGCTGCTGCTGCGGACCGCTTTCGTACATGTTGTTTTTTTTAGCGCCTGGACACTTAAGCTTCGTCATGACAAAGTCTATTTTTTGTTTAGCTTGCTTTAGTGCTAAACACGCGTTTTCTGAGTTATTAGCCACGGTCGCACCGGCTTTGGTCGAGCCTGCTTTCCCCCCACTTGAGACAGAAGATGCGAGATAGGTCGCACCTTCTATATTGCCTTGGTTTACTACATCTGATGCTTGGTATACTACCTCGGCATTATTACCAAATCCATCAAAGGTTTCTTCATTGCCTTGGTTTACTACATCTGATGCTTGGTATACTACCTCTGGTGGTTCATCTATTTCTGGTGGTTCATCTATTTCTGAGTAAGTAGGACCATTGTCTTTGTTTACTACCGCTCGTGCTTGTATATCCAATTGTGCTTTTCGTGGTGATGATGCTGATGATACTACTGCTCCCGGTTCAGCGTATATCGGACCCTGATCCCCTTGTGTGTTGGTGGGCACGTACGGCTGGTACAACGCGTTCGGTGTCCTTGCCACTTGCACGACCTCATTTGCAGAGTCATTTGCAGCGTTTAGTGCGTTGAATAAGTCATCGTATTGCGGTTTAACAATACCCGGCACTTTGTTGCTGTCTTCGATGACATCTTTACTAGTAATACGAAAAAAATCAGGTTGAGGTAGTACGCATTTTTGGGTTTGTTCGGCAAAACTATCCTTAAACTCATCAAATATTTTATAAATATCCCTAACCTTACGCTGATAGAATATGAGTCTATTTTCCCCCTTCCATCTCCATCCCTTTAATTTATTAAGTTTTTGACTGTATATGTTATTATAATCAACCCGCAATGGGTCGGTTGATGAAAGACACTCATTAATAACCGAACTTATTTTAACTTTAGCGATGTATACTAATAAGTTTACAACTAGCGAATCCGTGAAAAACCCTCCTTTTAAAGTTTTACGTCTGTGAATAACTCTTTTGTTCATTCTTTTACCACCCTTTTTAATAGATCTTTTACTCATTCTTTTACCACCCTTTTTAATAGATCTTTTACTCATTCTTTTACCCTTTTTAATAGATCTTTTGGTCATTCTTTTGCACCCTCTAATACTATTTTTTCGAATTTTACGCGATATTCTTTTTCTAATTTTATTACTCAATCTTAAACCAACCATTTTATAATATAAACATAGAAAAAATTTTTTAGAAAAAAGCTTATTTTTGATTTAAACTTTTTTCTAAAAAGTTTTTAAAGTTTAATTACTTTTTCATAATCAACTTTAACTAATTGAGCTTTTAGTATTTTTTTACTGTCAGCCTTAAAATCATAGTTACATTCATGCGTTTCTGGAAGCCTACATTTTACACAAAACCGATGTTTTTCTGTACATTTACAATCATAATTCACAATACCCAATTTACCTTTACAATAATAGCACTTTTTAGAACTCATTATAATTATAATATGGTATTTAAATTAAAAATCAATTTTTTAAATGGATTTATTCATACGAAATTAATTAAATGCATTTATTCATTTGAGGAATTTATTCAGCAAAGCTATAAAAATTACTTGAGGAATTTATTCATAAGAAATTAATTAAATGAATTTATTCATAAGAAATTAATTAAATGAATTTATTCAGCCAAACGAGCATATTTTTATATCCAATATTTGTGTAATTTTTGTGCGAGATTTTCATCGCCTTTAAGTAATAAATGGATAAAAGCTCGGCGCTTATTTCGTTTGGATGGTAGTGATTTCCGTATAAGTGTTCAAAATACTCGGTGAATTCTTTTATATCTATTAATTTATGGTGTTTTGCACCGCTCGGGATAACATAAGAATCTCCAGCTTTTTCAACATAGATGCCGATTATATTAACTTGACCTATATTAGTAGCATCCTTATCATACAAACTCAATATATAAATGTGTTTCCCCTTAAAAGAGAAGACCCAGTTAGTATCAGGACCATCAGGATTGTATCGGATTTTTTTAGAAATTGATTCGTTATTGTGAATCTTGCTTACCTTAACAAATTTCCAATAATTAGAATACAATTGATTAAATGCTTCAGGTTCCTTACGCTGCAAAACATGGACGCATTCGTGTACTATAATACCACCAATATTTTCTATAGCACCATCAATATTGTTATTATTATAATATCCTAAAAGTTCAGATATAAAACTGTCGGTTATAAATATGACATCATAATTAGTGTGTGGAAAGCCATTTTCTACATTATTCAGGAACTTTGCGAATTTAATATAATCAAAAATAAATAATAGGTTTTTTGGTAGCTTTGATTTCATGGCGTCAATAACCCATCCTAATAATTTCTTATCTAGATTAGTGAAATCTAGTAAATGATCACAATAAAACTTATAAATATTACCATGATATTCAGGTGGGATATGGCGTAACTTTATATCTAATTTATTATATTTGTAATCGATATTTTTTAAAATGCTACAAACATTCTTAGTATTCAAATAAGTAATATCTTTAGAATTAAATGACTCACGAAACCGTTTAACACAACAAAGTATGATTACTATTATTAAAATGAGTATTACTATTTTTATCATTAATATATATAACTATTTTCTTTTTTAATTATAATGACAGAATTATTACTTATTATATTGTTATTAATACTTTTAGCTTGTATATTTCTCCATGTCATATTTGTTAATAGCATGAAGAAAAAAAAAACTTTTTAGAAATACTTTTTAAGAAAAAGTAAAGCAAAAATACTTTAATTTGGTAAAGCTTTTTATAAATACTTTTTAAGAAAAAGTAAAGCAAAAATACTTTAATTTGGTAAAG
>Ga0209307_1001423_pt1 | contig 15057 bp, 10 predicted proteins | sample COGITO_mtgs_1105_FD_185519 | JGI IMG/M metagenome (GOLD analysis project Ga0209307, IMG submission 185519) | Pelagic marine microbial communities from North Sea - COGITO_mtgs_110530 (SPAdes) (version 2) | ecosystem: Environmental > Aquatic > Marine > Epipelagic ... | reverse complement strand
CCGTTTAAGACAACCGTATAGCCGTCTTGGCCTAAACGCTTGGCTACTTCAAAACCAATTCCTCCGGTCGCGCCGGTAATTACGGCTACTTTATTGTTTACTTTACTCATTTGTTCTTATTTTAATTTTAAGTTATATTATTTTTCGATGGGTTTAATTTCCTTTATGAGCACAAAAACAGAGATGTAGGACAATGGTGCCAAAACTGCTAGGATAATAAAGGCGGGGGTGTATGAATCAACAGTAATGATAGGAATCAATGCATTCATGATGATAACCGATATAGCGCCAATACTTCCGCCTAAACCGGCTAAAGTTCCTACTGATTTTCCACTCAATAAATCACTTGGAATGGTTTGAATATTAGAGATGGAAAACTGGAAGCCAAATAGAACCAAGAAGACAAAGCTGACAAACTTCTCTGGAGTATTGGCAAAAAAGATGGCACCTAGAATGGACACCAAAATAATGACTGCACCAATAGCAACAGATCGTTTACGGGCGTAGTCAACCGTTTTTGTTTCCAACAAACGCTTCACATACCAACCTCCGGACAAACTTCCAATCATTGCTCCAACATAGGGGAACCAGGCATAATAGCCGATTTCTTTAACATTGAAGTTAAATTCTTTGTACAAATAGATGGGCATCCAAAAGACAAACAACCACCAAATGGGTTCGATAAAGAAACGAGCAGATATGACGCCCCAGGCTTCTTTTTTAGATAGGATGGCCATAACACTTAATCCTTCATCGTCTTCGGCATTCTGACGGCTTTTGTGTCGTCCAGAAACAATATGTTCTTTCTCTTCGACGGTTATCCAAGGATGATCTTTAGGTAAGGCTTTGTTGACAATAGCCCATGGAACAATCCAGATAAAACCGAGCACTCCAATTATCACAAAGGTTACTTTCCAACCATAGGCACCAAAAAGCTCTGCAATAGTGGGGGCAGCGATGATTGAACCAATTCCTGCTCCCGCATTGAATATTCCTTGTGCAAGTGCACGTTCTTTAATGGGGAACCATTCGGCATTATTCTTTACTGCTCCAGGCCAGTTTCCTGCCTCGGCAACACCCAAAAGTCCTCTAAAGATTCCTAATGAGGCGGCACCGCGTGCAAAGAAGTGCAAGACAGAAGCTAGTGACCAAAAGAATATAGAGAGAATAAAGCCAATTCGAGTCCCTACCTTATCATATACCTTTCCAGAAATAAATTTCCCGGCTGCATAGGTAATGGTAAAAACATTGATGATCCAAGCATAATCTTGTTCGCTTAGACCAAGATCATCTTTCATAGCGGGCCACATAATACCCAAGGCCGCACGATCAATATAGTTAATGACTGTTGCTAAGCATACTAGTGAAATGATCCACCATCTCAATCCGTTGATTTTCATATTTATGTTGTATTATCGTGTTGAAAAAATACTTTTTGATTGAATCACACGAAATAAGTTTAATTCGATTGGAAGGGTTTTTCCTCTGTTCCAACGTTATTCTTTTGCATTATCGCAGTACTGACACAGTACTTTAAAATGTGCCTTCATGGCTATTTTTGCTGCTTCCGGATCTTGTGGCCTTATTGCATCTAAAACAAACTGATGTTCTTCCATTCCTTTGAAAGCCGTATCCTTGTCACAAACATGATGCTGCTCGAGATTAGTGATGATTTCAGGCGTAATTTTCAACATGGAAGAAATCAAGGTTGGACTATCACTAGCCCTAGCTAAAGCTAAATGAAAGAGTAAGTCCTCTTGCACTGCATCTTCGCCTTGGTTGACTTTCTCGGCATAATTGGCTAAGGTGTTTTCTAAATGAATTAAATCCGCTGGAGTTCTTCTTATTACTGCGAGTTCAACTCCTTTAAGTTCTATAAAAATACGGGCTTCCACCAAATTCTTAAAAGAAGGAACAGGAAGACCTAAAAGATCATCGATCATTCCATTGAGGCCCATGACACAAATATTGGCGACAAATGTTCCACTCTGAGGAATGGATTTAACTAATCCATAAAATTCTAGTGTGTGTAAAGCTTCGCGAAGATTCGATCGAAAAACAGAAAATTTTTCTGAGAGCATACGTTCAGAAGGCAATTTATCACCTGGCTCTAAATTCTTGAAATTAATCAATTCTTTGAGTTGAGCTATAATTTGCTTGTGTACTTCCTGAATTCCGCTATCTACTATCATCTGTAAATTCTAATCGTGTAGAGCAAAATTGGTTGAAATAATTATCGTTTAAAACGAATGACATTAAAAGTTGTACAACCGTAAAATCTAATCTATTTATTCACCTAGTTATAAAAAACTAAACCATTACTACGCTCACATCCAAACAACTTATTGAACGATGAAACTGTAATAACGGCTTAGCTTAATTTCAGCTTAAAAAAGCATTATTCTAGTAACCAGCATTTTGAGTAATGACACCGCCAGTAGCAAGTACTTCAGAAACTGGGATAGGAAACACGTGATAATTACTATTCACTGTTTGTCCTAATTCAGCATTAACCAAATCTGTTCTTACTAAATCGAACCATCTGTGACCTTCAAAAGCCAATTCAAGTCTTCTTTCGTTAGCAATAGCTTGTTTCACATCTGCTTGTGAACTAACTGTACCTGTTAAACTAGCTAAACCTGCTCTAGATCTAATACCGTCTAACAAAGGCAATACAGTACTAGCAGGTGATCCATTTGCGTTCAATGCTTCAGCGTACAATAAAATAATATCAGCAAGTCTTAACTCGATCCAGTCGTGCTCAGTACCTAAACCTCCTTCTTTTGGAAACTTAACTGCTGTATGTCCATCTGAACTAAGTGTTACTGCTCTTCTTAAGTCCGTTCCACCTCCGTTAGCATCGCTTGCATCAAATGCAGCAACTAAATCCGGATCAACAGGTAAATCAGACTTTGAGTCATCTCCAACAAACCAGTTCCAGAAATCAGAACCGAAAGAATACTCATCTACGATTGAACCTGTAATGCGCGTTGCATAAATGATTTCAGTATTCCCAGACTCATTAGCTGCACCGAAGATATCGCTATAGTTAGCTTCTAAGCTAATTCCAGCTCCGGCAGCACCGTTAATAACAGCAGCTAGGTGTGTAGCAGCATTGGTGTAATCTCCCATAGCAGCGTACACTTTCCCAAGTAAACCTTGAGCAGCGTATTTAGAAGCTCTACCGTCAACGATAGATGTACCTAAACCACTGATTGCATCATTTAAATCAGGAATAATAACAGTATTGTAAACCTCTGTGGCAGGGTTTCTCACCAAGATTGACGTATCTGTTAAGCTAGGTGCAGCGGAAGTATTAATTGTAACAGCTCCAAAAGATCTTACCAATTTAAAGTAAGATAAAGCTCTTAAAAACTTTGCTTCAGCAACTTGCGTAGCATCTGTAGAGTTTTCAATTACGTTGTTTGCACTTAAGATGGACTTATACATTGCAGTGTATAAAGGACCGAAAAACTGGTCTTCCATCGTAGTCAAATTGTTTGTAAATAAATCGAATTCAGTGTATGGAGCTTCGTCCATAAGTGCGTTATCCGCTCTAAACTCAGCCATTACTGCCAATGGAGTAACTCCACCTAGTTGGTAATAATAAGCCGCATTTAATACACCGGAGAAATCCGTTAAAGAATCTGCACTGGCTAAATTAGGTGGGGATTGGTCCAAATCGGTTGAACATGCTGTCATGAAAAACAACGATCCCAATAGTATCTTTATATATTTCATTTTTTATTTTTTAAAAGTTAACATTCAAACCTAAAGTAAAACTTCTAACAACTGGACTTGCACCTACTTGTGCACCATAGATTGTTGGATCAGTACCTTTTACACCTTCAGGGTTGTAAGAAGTATAATCATCTCCCATGATGTAAAGTAAGTTCGAAGCAGCAAGATAAGCTCTCACTGATGTCAAACCTAAGTTTTCAATCACTGCAGGATCAAGTGTATAACCAACCGTTAGGTTTCTCAACGCAATAAAAGATGCATCTTGAATCATAGCGTCAGTTTGGTTTCTATTTCTTTCAATGTGCTCACCATTGTGATCAGCAATTCCATCACCGTTAGGATCTAAACGTGAACTGTCTAAACGACCTCCCCATTGAGAACCGTAGTAAAGTGGGTCAATGTTGTACACATCTGCACCATGTGATCCTTGAAATTGGAATGACATATCAAAGGCTTTGTAGTTTAAGTTGTGCGACATACCCCAGTAGAAGTCGGGAGTATTCTGTCCAATCTTAACTAAGTCACCACCGTCTTCAACAGAACGTGTTCTATCAATCACACCGTCATTATTTTGATCAACAACGTAAGACTCACCAGATTGGTTGTTTGGATGACGTGTTCCATCAGCGATGTAATCCATTTCAACAGTGCCTATGGTTTCCAATCCCCACATTTCACCAATTTGACCACCTACATAGTTTCTAAATACTGCTCCACGACCACTTTGACCAAAAATCTGCTGTGGCAATTCATCTAAACCACCTAAGTAAGTGATTTCAGTATCTACTGTAGATAAGTTAGCATTCATGTTCCAAGAGAAATCTCCGTTGTCTACCAATAATGCAGCTAATTCAAATTCTAAACCAGAACTTGTAACATCCCCAACATTAAGAATAGAAGAAGGGTTTCCTAGTACTTCTGATTGTGCTTGGTTAATCAAGATATCTTCGATGTCTGAAGTATAGTAATCAACACCTAAAGTGATACGATTATTCAAGAATCCAAGATCAAGACCGTAGTTGGTCTCCGTATTCGTTTGCCAAGTTAAGTCTGGGTTAGGCGAATTTGACGGGATCAAGTATCCTGTTCCGTAGATCGTTGCAGCAGGAGACAAAAGACTTAATGAGTCATATGATCCTAAGAAAGAAGTTGTTCCTAAAGAACCTGTACTAAATCTAACTTTCAACTGGCTTAACACTTCGTTATCTTGAAGGAAAGCTTCGTTGTGAATATTCCATCCCAAAGATACTGCTGGGAAAGTTTCATATCTTTTGTTAAATCCAAAACGTGAATCACCATCTCGTCTTAAAGAAACAGATGCCAAGAAACGATTATCGTAAGCATAGTTAATACGTCCAAATACACTTTCTCTTGTTCTTGTTTCATCTCTTTCTGATACAGTAAGATCTGCTGGTTCGAACAAGTTAAAGTTAAGAATTGCTTCATCTGGAACATTTACACCATTTACAGATGTACCAACCAATTGAGTTGTTTGGTATTCAATACCTGCCACTGCAGAAATATCGTGATTACCAATAACTCTAGCAAAGTTCAACGTAGTTTCACTCAACAAAGTAGATAATTTCAAATCTGCTTGTCGCATGAAAGTTTGAGAAGTTCTTGCTCTTGAGTCATACCCTAGTAATCTGTGCGAATAGGTTTGTGTATCTCTAATATCACCTCCTAATACAGTTTTCACATTTAAACCATCAATGATATTATATTGTAAATATCCACTAACGTTTGCGAAAAATGTTTTTTCCCAGCTTTCTACATTATCAAGCTTGGCAGCAGGTCCTGCATCTCCAGATCCTCCAATACCATTGTTTGCTCTTCCATAATGCCAGTCTTGTGCGGCCATTCCTGGCTCTAAAGCATAAATACTGTTTGCTTCATATCCTGATCCTCTATATCCAGAATCAAATGCAGTTAAACCTAATCCTTGAGCCTGAGCATCCAATTGCTGAACAAATGCGATCGACTCTGCTGTGTGGTATACAGGGTGTACACCATAAGATCTCAATAAGTCTCTCATATCATGGCCTAAGATATCTCTTGTTGCAGAGAAACCATTGGCACTAATTCCCGTCTTAAACTTGTCGCCAAGTTTAGCGTCTACATTCATACGGAAGTTTAATCTTTCATAACCTTGTGTAATAACAACACCTTCGATGTCTTGGTATCCAACAGAGGCAAAATAATTTACATCATCAGTTCCACCACTGATACTAAAGTCATGACTTGTAGATTGTGCATTTCTAAATAACCAATCTTCTGGGCTAATAGCTCCAGGAGAATTTGCGTAAGCATTTAACCTGTAGTCCAAAAACGCTTGGCTTTGTGTATTTACAGTACTTGTCCAATTTCCTGCAGCGATTTCAGCTCTAGCAGTTGCTGCCCATTCTGGACCAGACTGGAGAATGTTTTCTCTGTACTTGCTTGAAAAGCTAGTGTAAGCATTGTAGCTAAAAGATGCTTTTCCAGACTTTCCCTTTTTGGTTGTAACTAAGATTACCCCATTGGCACCACGTGAACCATAAATAGCCGCAGATGCAGCATCTTTAAGTACCTCTAAACTTTGAATATCATTTGGGTTAATTGATTGAATACCTCCAGAAATTGGGTAACCATCTACTACGATCAAAGGATTCGATGCCCCAGAAATAGAAGAAGCAGCACGAATTTGAATCTTTGGTGCAGCACCAGGTGAACCATCTTGGTTTTGAATTAAAACCCCAGAAAGTTTTCCAGCTAAAGCATCATCAACACGAGCAGCTTGTACAGCGGCAACTTGGTCGCCACCAATTTTTGCTACAGCTCCTGTCAATTGAGATCTTTTTCTTGATCCATATCCAGTTACAACAATTTCGTCCAATTCATTTTGGTCTTCTTCAAGCACAATATTGATGCTATCTTGACCAGTATATTGAACAACTGCGTTTGCATAACCAACATAAGATACTTCTAGGTTTTGGTTCGTTTCTACAGTAATGGTAAAATTACCATCAAAGTCAGAAGTTGTTCCATTGGTGGTACCCTGAACAAGGACAGTAGCCCCAGGTATTGGCACACCATCGGCACCAGCTACGGTACCACTGATTTGTGTCTGCGCAAAACTTATTGCTGTGCAGAATAACACTGCTAGGAGTGTTAAATGAGAATTGATTTTCATACGTTGTTTTAGTTAATTTTCATATGTAAGTAAATAAATAAAATTCATCTTTAAAAAAAGATGATCGCACAAAGGAAACGCGATTAAATCAATATTACTCTTCCTTGGCGGTGTCGGCACCACTTCAATTAAAACCAAAGCGGATAAAAATTAAGGTAAAAAACACCCTTTGTATCATTTACATTTTGGATTACCAAACTGGTATACCAAATTGGTTTTCCAAATTTAATAAAAAAACTGAACTGTCCTAGCAAATAGACATTAAACTTATCCATAAATTATGGGTATCACAATTCGACTAGATTAACATGCAATTTGTAACAACAATTAAACTCATTAGCTCAACAGCGTAATTTGGTTACCAATTGATAAACAATTACTAACTCCATGGTTAAAAAAAACCGCAGATAATCATCACTAGATTAGCTGCGGTTTATAAGTAAAAGTTTGTATATTTCATATACCCAGTGCCTGTCCTCCACCAATTTGGATGGTTTCGGCTGTAATAAAGGCAGCATCATTGCTGGCCAAGAAAGAGACCACTGAGGCTACTTCTTGGGGTTGTCCTAGTCTTCCCAACATAATGTTGTTCTTCCATGAAGCAAATACTTCTGGCTTGGTTGACTTGATCTGTGCATGGAAAGGCGTATCAATGGTTCCTGGTGATACGGCATTCACACGAATGTTGTATTCTGCCAAGTCCTTGGCCAAAGCACGTGTTATGGCATGTACCCCTGCTTTAGAGGTTCCGTAGATTCCTGCGCCCGGTCCACCTGCATTCCAACCTGCGTTGGAGGTGTAGTTGATAATGGTAGGCAGATCTCCTTTCTTTAGAAAGGGAATCGCTGCTCTTGATGCAAAGAAGGTTGAATCAAGGTTTAAGGCCATTACAAAACGATAGAATTCCGTAGTCATTTCCTCAAAGCGTTGACGTCCACCCAGACCTCCTGCATTGTTGACAAGCACATCGATCTTTCCGTACTTCTCCCCTATGGCGGTGATATTGCTGTTAACGGCCTCTTCGTTGGTTACATCAAAACCATAGTATTCGGCAGTGATCCCTTCGGCGGTTAGTTCGGCTACGCGCTCGGCGCCTGCTTCGTCTTCTATACCGTTTAAGACAACCGTATAGCCGTCTTGGCCTAAACGCTTGGCTACTTCAAAACCAATTCCTCCGGTCGCGCCGGTAATTACGGCTACTTTATTGTTTGAATTACTCATTTAAATATGTGATATTATGATTAGTTTATGTGATTTTATTTTTTTGCTTTTAAAGGTTCTATTCTAGGGCACAATAACCAAACAGCCAGTAGTGCTATTATCGCTAATGCGCCTCCTATTAAAAATGCGTGTGTATAATTTCCACCTGTCGTAATGAAAGTTACTAAAATTGTTAACCCGGCTGCACCAAGTTTAGCTGCCATACCAGCAAAACCTGAAAGTGTTCCTACAATTTTACCACTAAAAAGATCGCTCGGAATTGTTTGAATATTTCCGATGGCCACTTGAAATCCAAAAAGTAAAACGGCCATGATAATAACGGCATTCATTGCCGAACCAGGTGCTTTTAACAAGAAGAAACAAGGGATCATAATAAAACATCCTAGGGTAATTACCATCTTTCGCGTTTTATCTATCGACCATCCTGAAGACAATCTATTTTGTGCAATAAGTCCGCCAGCCCATGCACCTATCATAGCTCCAACGTAGGGCAGCCATGCCGAGAAAGCAATTTCTTTAACATTTAGTCCGAAGACTTCAGATAAATAAATTGGAATCCAAACAATAAAAAGCCACCAAATTGGATCAATTGCTGCAGAGGCAATTATAACCCCCCAACTTTCTTTATGCTGAAGTAATTTAGTCGTACTGGGATTATAACCTTCTTCAATTTTCCCCTCTTTATCCATTGTATAGTTTTGCTGCCCGGAAAGAATATATTCTTTTTCTTTATCCGACAACCATGGATGAGATTTAGGGTCAGATTTTACAATGAACATCCAAGGGATCAACCACAGTAAGCCTAATACGCCAACGACTATGAATATGGCTTTCCAAGAGAAGTAAATAGCAAGTAACCCAATAATGGGATAAGCAACAATACCTCCCATAGCAGCACCAGAATTGAATATTCCTTGCGCAAAAGCGCGTTCTTTAATTGGAAACCACTCTGCATTGGCTTTGGCAGCACCGGGCCAATTTCCCGCTTCTGCTATTCCTAATATTGACCTAAAGATTGAGAAACTAAGCATTCCTTGGGCAAATGCATGTAATATCGTTGCAATAGACCAAACACTAATTGAAAGGGCAAAGCCCATTCGTGTGCCTATCCAATCGAAAATTTTACCAAAAAGAGCCTGTCCACCAGCGTAAGAAAGTATAAAAACTGTAGATATCGTTCCATAAATTGCCTTATGTCCATCTTCATCCATCTCTGGAAATAAATCTTTTGCTATGTCTGGCCATAGAGCACCAAAAGCTTGTCTATCGATATAATTTACAACTGCAGCTAGGGCAACAAGTCCTACTACCCACCATCTCAATCCGTTGATTTTCATATTTCTGTTTTAGGGGGTACTATATTTAGAGTACTGAATTATAACAGTACTGATACAGTACTTTAAAATGAGCCTTCATGGCTCCTTTTGCAGCTTCTGGATTTTGCGCTTTAATGGCATCCAAAATATGCTGATGTTCTTCGATCCCTTTGAAAGCAGTGTCCTTGTCACAGACATGGTGCTGCTCAAAATTATTGATGATCTCAGGAGTGATTTTTAACATAAAAGAAATCAAGGTTGGATTACTACTTGCTTTAGCAATGGCCAAATGAAACAATAAATCTTCTTCCACGGCATTTTCACCTTGATTAACTTTCTCGATGTATTCCTCTAGGGTGGTTTCCAAATGAAGTAAATCTTCTGTCGTTCTTCTCAATGCAGCTAGCTTTACCCCTTTAAGTTCCAAAAAAATACGGGCTTCAACCAAATCTTTAAATGATGAAACTGGGAGGCCGAGAATATCGTTTATCATGCCATTCAAAGCAGTGATTCCAATATCAGCCACAAATGTCCCACTTTGGGGGATGGATTTGACTAAACCATAAAATTCTAGGGTGTGCAGCGCTTCACGAAGATTAGAGCGGGAAACAGAAAATTTTTCTGATAACATACGTTCAGAAGGCAATTTATCGCCTGGCTCTAAGTTTTTAAAATTAATCAAGTTTTTAAGCTGAGCTATAATCTGCTTCTGTACTTCTTGAATTCCGTTATCTATTAACATAAGTGAAATCTTTTAGGTTATATCATTGTAGGCTAATACAAAAATACATAATTCTTGGCTTTGTATTTAATCATGTGACACTTCTAATTCGTAAAAACTAACCTTAGAAAAAGAGCCTTCATCCCTTGATTGAAAGTAATTGCCCGCTTTGAAATAATTTTCAAATATATCCCAACGTTTTATATGAATACTTTCATACACTTTGTACTCATTTTTATTTAAAACAATTACCATTTTACCATCTGAAACCTTAACCTCTAAAATAAATTTACGAAAACCAACTTCCTCTTCAAAATTAAAGCCTTCGTCATTGTCCCACGCATTTTCAAATAATATGGCTTTATCGGGAGCATTAATATTTTTTAGCAATTTGGTCTTGACTCGTATTTTACCATTATCCCAATAAATCTTCAATATTGGGGGGGCGTTGTTATCGTCTTCTCCTATTAGGTCGCGCTGTTCATTGGTTAAGCGACCGTGGATTTGCATGATAATCGTGCGGTGATACTTCCCATTCGCATCTTTTGTAGACGCTTCCATGGCAATCTTGCCTTTCATGTAAGCTCCGTCAGAAAATTTCCAGTTGACGTTGTTGTCACCAGGAACCATTTGTTCTCTAAGTTCTGAACGGGTATATTTAGTATTCTTGGTTTTAGAAGAAGTTGGCATCGCATGAAAAACAATAGCACCTTTTAATGAATCGATATACATAAAAGGTTTAGCAACATCAATTAAAGCAAAGTCATGTATTTCTGGTGGAGAAATTTCGTATGGCTTCCCTTTATCGTTGTTTACCGGCAAGGTAACCTTCCAATGACTCAAATCTATCTTTGGAAGTTTAGTCTTTTTTTTGCGTTTTTTTGTCTTCTTCTTAGCAGACTTCGTTGGTAAACTCGAAACGCCACTATCCGATTGTTGGGCAATAGCGTTTTGAGAATTAAATACCACTAAAATTACTAATACTAGCGCTTTTAGAAAGGTGTACATAATTGGTTTACTCTACGGGATATATCTTCACATTATCTACGAATGCATCTCGATCATTTACTGCATAAATCAGTATAGATACTTCACCGACAGAATTCGATCTAAATCGTTCCATAACAGTAGTTCCACCTGAACAACCATTGTCTGCAAACTTACCGTTAGCATTTGTACCAACGTGTTGAACTAATGGATTAGTTGCTATTGCTACTGTACTATCACTAAAATGACCATTTAAGATTGATGCTACAATACTATTGGTTTCAGGACCTCCAGACTTTATAGCGTATTCAAACTCAAATATATAATCGGTATTTGGACTCAATACAACCGCTTGATAAGCATATCTGGTATCACCAGCACGGGCAGATCCATCAGGATTAGCACGTTGACTAGAAGACCACTTTGCACCTCTTGTTTTTGAACCATTATCAGATCCATCATAATTAGTACAAGATCCATCACTAGATCCACTAAAAGGGTTAGAACTTCCGGGCGTATTGGCTATTTTCCAAGGTCCGTATGTATCGCTAGATCCACCATCAAAGTGTCCCCAAAGTATTTCAGGATTAATTGGTCCTGATGGTCCACCAACTCTTACTTCTTTGGTAATTGATGTCGCTTTATTGATAAAGTTAGTTGTTGTTAAGGTAACCATAAAGGTTCTATCAATACCATCATTGGTATAACTATGGGTTGGGTTTTCATCCGTCGAAGTATTTCCATCTCCAAAGTCCCAAAGATAAGTCGTTGCGCGTTCAGATGCATTTGCAAAAGTCACTGCAAAGTCACTCTCAACATCGTCAAAAGTAAATTCAGGTATAGAAAGTGGCTCTCTATAAAAAAGAACATTATCTATATTAAGTGTTGCCTCATCATTTGCAGTACCACCATCAGCTAATTCAAAAGTGATCGCATCAATTTGGGTTATACCTTCTTCTGCGAGGTCAATAACTAGACTGGCCCAAACATCATCTACTAATGCTTGTTCAAATACTTGTCCGCCTAAAGAAATTTTAACATTATCAACCCCTTTATTATGAATAGAGTGAAGATTTAAATGAAGGTAATCGGCAGAAGACCCTGTACCAAAAACATCAGCTACCACAACAGGTGAAGCAAAAGAAATCGATGCTGTATTAGGACTTTGAAGTCTAGAATATTGAATAACGTCGTTGCCTGTATCCCCAACCTCACGTTCATTAAACTCAGAAGTATTACTCCCCTCTAAGTTGGCAGAAATAGCATTGGTATAAGCGCTGTAAGCTCCTCCACTTTCAGTACCATTACTAAAAACCTTGTAAACATTTTCATTGAGTAAAGAGGGTGAAGTTGGAGCAGAAGTTGGACGAGAAGGCGCATGTGTAACTGTGAAATTTTGCGTTTGCGACACATCAGCTAGTCCTTGATTTGATTTTGCTGTAACAGTAATTACATAAGTTACCTGCGTATCCGTATTTGGATAATCATACGAAGCAGTCCCACCATTTTCAGCAATCGTAACCGGTTCTCCATGACCGAAATTAACTACATAAGATGTTACACCAATAGCAAGTGGTGTGACAGAAACATAGGTTCCGTCGTCTAAGCCATCTTCATCTGCTCCAGCCGAAACTGAAAAACTTGAAAATGATATTTCAGATAGCCCAGGCCCATTAGAATTGGCCAATGGCTGTATAGCCTCATAGTCGTCGTCACAAGACACAGCTAGTACAAAGACGCCTAGAGCTAGTATTCCTTTTTTAAATAAATTCATATCTTTTATTTTAATTAATATAAAATTAGTCTGCAGCGTAGACTTTAACATTATCGATGTAAACATCAACATCGGTAACTGCATAAAACATAATGGCCATTTCACCCGTTCCGTTTGCAATAAACTCTTGCTGAACGGTGGTATGCGTTGTTTTACCAAGTGCTTCACTTGCAACAAATTGAGAGATAGGTTCACTGGCTACAGCATCAGCTCCGTCAGCAAAATGAGCGCCTAAAACTTCAGAAATGATTCGATTTCCTCCTGCGGCAACACCCGCCTGCTCTGCAGGGGTTTTGATTGCATATTCATACTCAAGAATGTATCTCACTGTTCGCTCATTGGGGATAGAAGGCGAAACAAGGATTGCTTGGTAAGCATAACGTGTATTAGCACTTAAATAAACACCTGCTGAAGTTGATTTTGTCCACTTTGCTCCTTTGGTTTTTGCTCCATTGTCCGAACCGTCATAATTGGTAAATGAACCATCACTACTGGAGTTGAATGGATTAGTGTTTCCACCAGTGAATGTAGAGAATTTCCAATCACTAGAACCACCATCGAAATCACCATTGAGAATTTCTACAGGAAGCGGAACAAATACGTCTTGTACAACGACATCTAGGGTAATAGCAGTTGAAGCATTATTGGCATCTAAAGCTGTTAGTGTAACTGGATAGGTACCCTCCCCTGCTACAAACGTAAATGAGGGGTCTTTCTCGGTTGACGTATTTCCGTCACCAAAATCCCAAACATAGTTGGTCGACTCTGTCGATAAGTTGTTAAAATTAATTGTTCTATAGTTAACTGCATCTGGTATATAGGCAAAAGTAGCTACAGGAGGTGTCAAGTCGGCAATTGAACCCGCCTCTGGGAGTTCATACTCAAAAGCTTCTTCACAACTCACTGCAAAGAACATTACTGATAAACACAGTACCAACCTCACGGTTTTATTGAAAATAGATAATTGTTTTTTCATGATTAATATGTTTATAGATTATTGTGGATTTTGTGTTAAAAGCCCATCACTTAAATTTATTTCCCTTGCAGGGATTGGCAGTAATAAACGGCGGGCATTATAACTCGTATAGCCCTTGGCACTGGCATGACTGCCCAAGACATCGTTTGCAACCCCAAGTCTTAATAAATCAAAGAAACGATGATTCTCAAAAGCCAACTCTACTCTTCTTTCAAGTAACAAAGCATTTTTTGTTAATACAGATGGGCGATCAGCTACAGCATCAAAACCAGCTCTAACCCGAACAGCCATGTAGGAGTCGATTGCTGCATTGTTTGTTGTATCTCCACCAGCCATCAACGCCTCAGCATGTAACAATAAAATATCTGAATAGCGTAAAACGATCCAATCGTTTCCTGCGTCACCTGGAGACGAACCATACGAAGGATTATTCGTGTCTGAAATGTCTGATCCCACAGGCAAGAATTTTATTACTTCTGCATTTTCTGGAATCGGAAGTTGTACATCTGTTCCAAAAGCAGCAAAGGAGGCAGCAGTTCTGTTTCCGCCATGCGAATTGAAGTCAACAACCAAATTTGGATTGACGATGTTTAGACCATCCTGTCTTCCTTGTCTTTTGTAAGAAGTAAATTCTGACGAGAAACCTTGACTTTCATCAGGATTTCCTGCAATATATTCAATGGAAAAAATCACCTCATTATTTGACTCATTGTAGAACACATCACTAAAGTCAGGTTCTAAAGAAAACTCTCCACTACCTACAATAGCCTCACACATTGCTCTTGCCCCATCGTAATTGGGAGTTGGTTGTGTTAAGTAAACCTTAGCTAACAAGCCCTGTGCTGCAGCCCTAGAAGCTCTAGATTTGCTTCCATCGTTACTCAAATTACTTACTCCTTCTTGTAAATCAGTCACAATTTGTGTGTAAACTTCCTCAAGCGGATTTCTTGTAAAAAGTGATTCTTTATCATCTGCAACAACAACTGAGGTTACTAATGGTACAGGACCATATAAGCGTACTAAATTAAAATAAGCGTAAGCTCTTAAAAATTTAGCTTCAGCTCTGTAAGCAGCGACGTTAGATTCATCTGCATTATCAGAATACGATAGAATACTGTTGGCTCTAAAAATAATCTCATACATGGATTG
>Ga0209307_1001400_pt1 | contig 15162 bp, 14 predicted proteins | sample COGITO_mtgs_1105_FD_185519 | JGI IMG/M metagenome (GOLD analysis project Ga0209307, IMG submission 185519) | Pelagic marine microbial communities from North Sea - COGITO_mtgs_110530 (SPAdes) (version 2) | ecosystem: Environmental > Aquatic > Marine > Epipelagic ... | reverse complement strand
GTTCGGCAGCTTCACGTATCTTAAAGAAAATATTAGTTTTTGCCTTCTGGGTTCTAACGTTAAGTTTCATTTCACCGTTAGCCATAGGCAGGTCAGCCCAAGTTAAATTAGTACAGTCGCCTTGACGTAAACCCGTATAGCACATAAACAAAAAAGCGTTTTTCATCACATCGTGTTTTGTGTAAGTTTTCTTGAGTTTTAACACCTCTTCTGGTGTTAGAAAGACCTTTTCTATTTTTTCATTCTTAGGGTAGTCAATATCTCCGTCATAAGGGTTGCTAAACATCTTCCCGTATCTTTTTGCGGTTTTGAAGACCGTGCCTAACAATGTGAAATACTTAAATGCGGTGCTTTGAGCGTAGGTATTATCAGTAGTTAGCCATAGCCTCCATTGGTCAACAAATTCAATGTTACACCTGTTAATGTCCATCCTTATGTTAAAGCCTTTCTCACCGCAAAACCTTTTCATAGCTGTTAGCAGATTATTGTATCCGCCTATTGTAGCTCTGGCTTTATCTCTTTTCAGTTCAATAATTTCTTCTAATTGAGCAAGTAGAGTTATGTTATCAGAAGTTTCATTCTGAAATTGCGCACCCGCATAATGTTCTGCCAACTCCCTGCGTTTAGCTTCTGCCAATGCTTCATTATGTTTGTTGTGCTTCTTCTTGTTGTCAGTATCGGCACGATTGTAAAAGGTAATGTCCTTATATGAAGGTCGCTTTGGTTTTGTCCAGTTTGAGGATTTGATATAGAATCTGGCGTATTTCATCCCCTTCTTTTTGGTGCTTTTAGACTTTAGTTTCTCAAGAGTTACGGTTATCATAATGCGTACATTTGTGTACGATTAATTTATTCGTACATAATTTGTACATTAAATATACAATATTAAAGTCAATAAGAGTCGGTCAATAGAAGTATAATCTATATATTTATTGGGATAAGTAAAGGTAAAGAAGCCTAAGTATTATAACTCGATATTTTCGACAATGATCTGTCCTAAATTCCAAGAAGGGACATAGTAAGTGTAATTGGTAAAATGGAGTATTTCCTCAAAAAGGCGTTCTTGCAAGACAGTAGAATTCCCTGTAATAATGGTCAATGAGAAAGAGCCTTTTTCGTCTCGCTTGGCCAGGGTGTTTCGCACCAATTCCAGTGCTGGTTTGTGGCGTAATCCATGTAGATCAATTTCGTCGGGTTGCGGTTTGCGTTTGGCCATAAAAGTTAAAATAGGTTACAAAAGTAATAACCCCCGCTTAGTTTATGAGAACTAAAGGGGGGAAATTATCAACCAAAATCATTAACTAATACATGAAAATTATACTACAAATATAGTTGAGACTGGTTTTTTGAGCTGTTAAAGCCCTTATAATGTTTTCCCAAGAAAGCGTTAAAGGTTGCTGTAGAGTAGATAGCTGAGATATAGGTTAAGGATAAAATAGAAGAAGGCGGGAAACGATTGTAGGAAAGTATCCCGAATTTTTAATCGAACGCTAAAACCGAGAAGCATCAAAAGTGTGAGCCCAAGAGTACTCAACAATTGAAGTACTGGCCACGTAAAACCAATGCCTATTCCTAGCGCACCTAGAATTTGTAAAACCCCAGTAAGTGCTCTAAATTGTGGCAATCCATAACGAATGAATTCAGTCTTTAGATGAGCGCTGACGAAGCATCCTATGCCAAAGAATAAAAAGGAAGTTCCCGAGAAGAGAAGGAGGTAATCAAGTAGTAGCATCCGCAAATGTACATAATTCCTCTAGTGAAATATAATCGAGCGTTTTTTGGTGAGTGGCTTCGAGTTTGATCTTAGGTGCAACTCCAGCACGATAGGCCTCTAACCAACGCGATACGCATAGACACCAATTGTCTCCTGGTAAAAGACCTGGGAAATTATAGTGCGGCAAGGCACGAGTCAAGTCATTCCCTTTTGCTTTCGAGAATTCTAAAAACGCTGCGGTCACAACAGCACAAACAGTGTGTGTTCCAGCATCAAAAGGACCAGTATCACAGCAGCCATTTCGGTAGGCACCTGTCATGGGTTCTGTTCCACAAACAACTAAGGGTTCTCCAAAGACATTCAACGACGCTTCTTTCATATAGGCAAGTTAATCAAATCCTTGCACTCCTTGTACAGTGGTATATTTTAATGTAAATCGTTTTTCTGGATGAATGATTTTGTAGGCCGTTTGAACGGCTAAGGTGGCTTCGTGGAAACCACATAAAATTAGTTTTAATTTCCCAGGATACGTATTGACATCTCCGATCGCAAAAACCCCAGGGATATTGGTCTGGTAATCTAGTGTGTTATCTACTTTGATGGCGTTTTTTTCAATCTCTAGTCCCCAATTTCCAATAGGGCCCAACTTTGGCGAAAGGCCAAATAGCGGTAACCAAGTATCGACCGCTACGGTTTTGTTTTCCTGTCCTTTTTGTTTAATTTCAATAGACTCCAAGATGTTTTCTCCATTGAGGCCTACCACTTCAGCATGGGTGTAGAACTCTATTTTCCTTTCTTTTTCTAGCTGGTGGACTTTTTCAACAGAATCTTTGTGTGCGCGAAAGGCATCCGATCGGTGGATTAATCCAACAGGACTGTCATTCTTTTCAGCAAAATAGATGGCCCAGTCGAGGGCGGAGTCTCCACCTCCAGAAATAAATATTTTCTTCCCTAAGAAGTTTTCAGGCTCCTTTACCATGTATTCTACGCCATTTTTCTCAAAACGTGGTAGGGAATCAATTTTGGGTTTTCTAGGTTCAAAGCTTCCTAAGCCTCCTGCAATCATAACCACTGGAGCATGATGAGCAGTTCCTTCACTAGTGGTCACAATAAAGCTATCATCTTCTTGCTTCTCTATGGTGTCGGCTCTTTCACCCAAAGTAAATCCTGGCTTAAACGGAGCGGCTTGTTCCATCAATCGATCAATCAATTCTCCGGCTAAAACAGTGGGGTAACCGGGGATGTCATAGATAGGTTTTTTGGGGTATATTTCGGTTAATTGACCGCCTGCTTGAGGTATGGCATCAATGAGATGGCATTTTAGTTTCATTAAACCAGCTTCAAAAATAGCGAAGAGCCCAACGGGTCCAGCTCCAATAATAATAATATCCGTTTTAATCATTTCTTATCTTCTAATAGTAATTTTGTTCGTTCATTCATTTCAATGACTTTTTCCTCGAAATCAGCTTTCAGCGTTGTCCTGTATTCCCGAAGTGTCGTGAGTAAATCATCAATCTCATCGGGTAATAATTCTTCTAAAAATTGACGGATTCGTTTGGCCATGGTAGGAGATTTCCAATTGGTAGAAATACCAATTTTTAAATTCCCTTTGGTGACGATACCACCCATATAGAAGTCACAAAGGTCGGGAGTATCCGCAACATTTACTAATATTCTTCTTCGATTACATGCTTTTCTTACCTTTTGGTTGATTGCAGGGACATCTGTGGTGGCAATAACAATGTTTTTTTTACGTAAATCCCACAGGCGAAATTTTCGCTCAATGATTTTTACGTCTTTTCCTTCAATAAACTTTTTTGTTTCTGGACGGAAAAAAGGCGCAACCAATGTCACCTTTGCATTTGGGCTAGACTTGAATAAAAATTCCAGTTTTTCCAAGGCCACATAGCCTCCACCTACAATCAGAAATTCCAATTTGCACGCTTTCAAAAAAATGGGATAAAGCTCATTTAATTCACGCATTCGACTGACTTTAAGTGTTTAAAATGCACCACTTGATCGGTAACTGCATGACCGAAAATAATATTCGCCGGATTACCAATTTGATGTTCCTCTACGCGTTCGATGATGTTTTCGAGCGAACCAACAATTGTTTTTTCTGCCGCAGTCGTTCCGTTTTGAATGATGGCAACAGGGTAATCGGCAGGCTTATAGCGTTGAAATTCGTCGATGATTTGATTTAAGAAACCCATCCCCATGAGGACTACAACGGTTGCTTTAGATTGGGCAGCGACCGCAATGTCGGAGGAAATTTCTCCGTCATGGGTGTGTCCATTTGTGATCCAGAGACTTTCATAGGTAGCTCTTTTGGTTAAGGGAATTTGATGTTGAGCAGCAATTCCGACAAAGGACGATATGCCAGGAATAACCTGTGTGTGAAGACCAAAAAGTTGTGCAATAGCTAACTCCTCTGCTGCACGTCCAAAAATAAATGGATCACCACCTTTTAGGCGAACAACCTTTTTTCCTTTCAGCGCATATTCAACCAATAACTGATTGATTTCTTGTTGGTTCTTTTTTACATAACCACAGCGTTTTCCCACAAATACTTTTTCTGCATGACTATTGTGTTCCAGTAGCACAGGATTGATCAATGCATCATATAGAATAACATCTGCCTTTCGGATGGCGTTTAACCCTTTTATGGTAAGCAATTCTGGATCCCCGGGTCCTGCCCCCACTAAAATAATTTCTCCTTTATTGCAGTTGCTCATCTCGTTCTTTTTTTATCCAAGCGATGGTGTTAAGTGTTTTTTGAACGAATTCTTGGGCAAATGCCCGATCGGCTGATTGGGAAGTAAATTCCTGAATTCCTCTTTTAAAACTCTCGTCAAATGTTTTGGCATAAGCAGGGAAGTGTTCATCAAAACCTTCTATGATTGAGGCATGACTGTTGGTTTTTGCCTGTACAGAGGTAAGGAGTGCCTTTGCGGCTCGAATACGTCCATTGTAAGCATGATATACAGCATCGCTAAACCTCTTTTGTTCTAAGGCGGAGAGTGCCCAACTATAGGCTTCTTCTGCTTCGAAAAGGAGGGTTTGGATAAGGTCAATGGTTACTCCAGCGCATTCTCCAATTCCAATGGCTTTTTCGTATTTAACTTCATTTCCCCAGTCGATAAAGTCTTCAGGTGCTAGTTGATCCGTTTCGCTGTAATGTTTAAGGCTTTGATAAAAGTAATCTTTTGTCTGTCTATCATAATAGCCAAAGAAGTCTTCCGCTTCCGTTTTGTTGACTTCAAAATCTGTTAAGATCCAGCGAAGTACATCGGGTGTTTTTCTAGCAGGGACTTTCAATACTTTATCGGCAAAACGTCCTTCACCATTGCCTAAAACACCTCCACCCAAGAGGATTTGTGTAGCCGGCGCAATGTTTCCATTGGCCTTAAGTGTCATTCCTTGAAATCCTATGTGTGCCAGGGTGTGTTGCCCACAGGCATTCATACATCCACTGATTCGAATTTTAAGATCATGCTTTTCGATAAATTGATTGAATTCTGTTTCTATCACACGTTGTAATTCGTTGGCTAAACCATAGCTACTGGCAATTCCCAGGTTACAGGTGTCTGTACCTGGACAAGCCACGATATCGTTCGTTTTTTGAAAACCAATACGATCAAACCCTAGCTCTTTTAATGCCTGATATAATGACGCTAGGTGTTCTTCTTTCACATCACGTAAAAGAACACTTTGTGTAATGGTAAAGCGATTGTCATTTCGGGTGTACTGTTCAATAAGATCAGCTAAAAGGCGGGCTTTTTCAGAAGATATATCTCCTGTTTGTACAGCTATTCCCACACTGTAATAACCCGTTTGTTTTTGGGGTAAAACATTAACATTTTTCCACTTTTCAAATGTTTCATTGGTTGCTAGATTAGCTTCTTGCGCGTTGTATTGCGCTAGCTCCAAAGCACGTTCAGTAGGATCTATAGGGTGACTTTGCTGCAATAAAGCGTTTTTTTTCTCTTCTATAAGTTGAAGAAATGGAGCCAAGCCGAGGTCTTTTACTAAAAACTTTAAGCGGGCCTTGTTGCGTTTGTTGCGTTCGCCATAAAGATCAAAGAGACGAATAATGGCTTCACTGTAGGGGATGATTTGATCAGTGGTTATAAACGAAAATAGTTTTTGTGAGGGCATGGGTTGTGAGCCTATTCCGCCACCAAGCATCAGTTGAAAGCCTCTTTGGTTGTTTTCGATTTTAGGAATAAATCCAAGGTCGTGAATAAAGGTTAGGGCATCGTCTTTTTCGCTGCTCGAGAAGGCTACTTTAATTTTCCTTCCCATGTCTTGACAAATTGGATTGCGAAGGAAGTAGCTAAAAAAGGCTTCAGCATAAGGGGTAACATCAAAAGCTTCATTGGGATCTACTCCAGCCATGGCCGAGGCGGTGACATTACGCACTGTATTCCCACAAGCCTCTCTGAGTGTGATGTTGTCTTTTTCCAACTCTGCCCAAAGTGCTGGAGTTCGATCTAACTCCACATAATGCAATTGAATGTCTTGACGTGTAGTAATGTGTAAATTTCCACTACCATATTCGTCCGACACACTGGCAATACGCCGCAATTGATCCGCCGTAAAACGCCCCATGGGTATTTTGATACGAACCATTTGTACCCCCCGTTGACGTTGTCCGTAAACACCTCGCGCCAAGCGAAGACTTCGAAACTTTTCTTCATCAATTGCGTTGTTGTTGAAGGCGTAAATCTTTTTTTCTAGATCAACAATATCTTGCTCAACAATGGGGTCTTCTAATTCAGTTCTAAAACTTTTCATGCGCTTTGAGTAAAGCCTATTCCGGCAGTGTTATTGGTTAATGGGTCTATAAGGATGAATACTCCTAGTTGTTTGTTTTGGCTGAATGTTAGGGCTAAAATAGGTTGGGCTAATTGAATGTTAGCTGTACCAATATCGTTCAATTCTAACGCGTCTGCCGAAATATTTCCCTTTTGTGAAAGTTGTATTTTTTCGACCACATTGGTTACTTTAGCTTGAATTTTTTGTGCACCAATTTGTACCCAATATTTTTTCCCTGCAGCTAATTTATCTACTTGCATCCAGCAAATTGTTGCTGTAATAGTTTTGGTTTGTTCAATGGGAGAATTCACTCCAACAATAGCATTTCCTCTTGAAATGTCAATTTCTTTATCGAGTAATAGGGTAGCATTCTCACCCTCTCGGATGGTTGAGGTTGCTTCTCCGTATTTTTCAATTTCTTTGATTCTTGCTTTTAGACCAGTAGGGAAAACTTCCACTTCGTCTCCAATCTTGAATTGACCGCTACGTACTTTTCCTGCAAAGCCACGGTAGTCGTGATAGGCCTCTAATTGAGGACGTATTACATACTGCACTTGCAATATGTTTTCGTCATGAATGGAATTTTCAATGGGCAATTGATGGATTAACTCAAGTAAAGATGGGCCATTGTAATAAGGTGTTTCTTGACTCGCACTAACAATATTATCACCATTTAAGGCAGATAATGGGATGTAATGAACTTCTTTAGGAGCAGTTGAAGTTTGCGCTATCAGGGATTTGATGGATGCTATGATGGCCTCAAATTGGCCTTGATCATAGTCGATTAGATCAATTTTATTTATGGCAAAAACGACCTTTTCAATCCCCATTAGTCGCGTAATCGAGTAGTGGCGTTGGGTTTGCTCAATGACTCCTTTACGTGCATCGAGTAGAATAATGGCCACTTCAGCATTCGATGCACCTGTAACCATATTTCGTGTGTACTCAACATGCCCTGGTGAATCGCCGATAATGAATCGCCGTTTAGGGGTATTAAAGTAAATATGCGAAACATCTATGGTGATTCCTTGTTCTCTTTCGGTAAGTAAACCATCGGTAGCCAAGGAAAAATCTGTGTAATCTAGTCCTTTTGCTTTACTTTTTTCTTCAATATGATCGAGTTGATCGTCTTTCAACGATTTTGTCTCATAAAGTAAGCGTCCAATAAGTGTACTTTTTCCGTCGTCTACACTTCCTGCTGTAGCAATGCGTAATAATTCCATGTTAATTTTTAAAAGTATCCTACTTTTTTGCGTTCTTCCATTGCTCCTTCAGAGCGTTTGTCGTCCATTCGAGCTCCACGTTCGGAATAAGTGGATGCAGCAATTTCATCAATAATCACATCGAGATTTGTTGCGCTTGAAGCAACAGCAGCAGTACAACTCATGTCTCCAACGGTACGAAATCGTACGCTTTTTATTTCGATATCCTCATTGGATATAGAATGAAAATCACAAACAGGCATCCATTGTCCTTCTCGTCTATATACTGGACGATCATGGGCAAAGTAAATGCTTGGAATTTCTAATTTTTCTTGTCGGATGTATTCCCAAACGTCTAACTCGGTCCAGTTACTAATGGGAAAAGCGCGTACGTTTTCACCCGAATTAATGGCGCCATTTAGCAGATCAAAAAGTTCGGGTCGTTGCATTTTTTCATTCCACTGCCCAAAATCATCGCGGACCGAAAAAATACGCTCTTTAGCCCGCGCTTTTTCTTCATCGCGACGCGCACCACCAATGCATGCGTCGAGCTTCAGGCTTTCTATAGTGTCGAGTAGGGTGGTTGTTTGAAGACTATTTCTGCTGTTAAATTTTCCCGTTTCTTCGATTACTTTGCCTTGGTCAATACTCTCTTGTACAGAGCCAATGTGCAGATTTACATTGTAACGTTTAACCAATTCATCGCGCAGTAAAAGCGTTTCTGGGAAGTTGTGCCCAGTGTCGATGTGGACTAATGGAAAAGGAATTTTGGCCGGTAAAAAAGCCTTTGCACATAGGTGTAACAATACAATCGAATCTTTTCCTCCAGAAAACAAAAGGGCAGGTCGATCAAACTGACCGGCTACTTCTCGAATGATATAAATAGCTTCTTCCTCTAGGGTTTTTAATATGTTCATGAATTTATGGGATTTGGTAAATGAAGACCACATTCTTTGTTGCTTTGTTCCCACCACCATCTTCCAGATCGTGGATCTTCTCCTGTTTTCACTTCCCTTGTACAAGGCGCGCATCCAATACTTGGAAAGCCTTTTTTGTGTAAACTATTTTGAGGAATTTTCTTCAAATCTAAGTAACGTTCAACTTCATCTAATGACCAATGAATTAGTGGATTGAACTTTATGAGTCCAAATGAATTATCAAATTCGAATAGGTTCAATTGTTTGCGAAAATGACTTTGTTCACCTCGTAGTCCCGTTACCCATACATCGACACCTTGTAGGGCGCGTTGTAGAGGGTCTACCTTTCTAATTTTGCAACATTCTTTTCTGTTTTCGACCGATTGATAAAAACTATATGGTCCTTTTTTGGCCAACAAGGCTTCAACCTTTTCTTGGTTTGGAAAATAAGGCGTAATCGTTCTATTGTATTTATTGAGCGTTTCGTGATAGACTTCATAAGTCTCTTCAAATAAACGCCCCGTATCTAGTGTGAAGACATTGATAGGATGATTATTACTGAAAATCACATCCGTAATGACTTGATCTTCTAAACCAAATGAAGTTGAAAAAGCAATTTCACCAAGATTCAATTTTAGGAGTGATTTAAAGACTCCGTTTATTGTCTTTCCTAATAACTCTTTATTTAAAAATTCGATGTAGTCGTTGTTCATATCACTTTATTTTTACCCCACTTAATTTTGCTCCACGCTCTTTCGTGAAAAAAGTAAAGCAGCATTTTAGAGCTCAATTCGATCAATCCAATGGAGAGAGCTTGTTGTATTGTTCCGGTAATTAGGTATGAAATAGTCACTGTGTCACATGTGCCGATGATTCTCCAACTAATTGTTTTAAGAACACTTCTGCGAACAGATTCTGCAGAAGTGTTTTTTGTTGAAGAATTTAGCAGTAGATCAATTGCCATGTAAGAAAATATTTAGGGGGTGTATTTCTTTATGGTAGATTAAAACGCTTGCTTTAAATCAATTTTTAAATCGTCAATATCTTCTAGTCCTACCGATAGACGCACTAAGTCTTGAGTGACTCCTGTCTCTTTTTGTGCCGCCTCGTCCAATTGCTGATGGGTAGTACTTGCTGGGTGTATGATAAGCGATTTAGAATCTCCGATATTAGCTAAAAGAGAAAATATTTTGGTGTCATTGGCTACTTTCTTAGCCGCCTCGAATCCACCTTTTAGTCCAAAGGTTACAATCCCGCTTTGCCCATTAGGTAAATAGGTTTTGGCCAATGTGTTGTACTTACTTGATTTTAGTCCAGGGTAATTTACCCAAGCTACTTCATCTTGCTCACCTAACCATTCGGCAATGGCTAAAGCGTTTTCTGAGTGTTGTTTTAAACGAAGCGATAATGTCTCTAGTCCTTGAATGATTTGAAAGCCATTGAATGGACTCAAAGAAGCACCAAAATCACGCAAGCCTTCAATACGTGCTTTTGCGATAAAGGCAGCTGGCCCTAGTGCTTCATGATAGACCAGTCCATGATAACCGGGTGAAGGTTCGGTGAATTCTGGAAATAATCCATTGCCATAGTCAAAGGTTCCTGCGTCGATGATGATTCCACCCATACTGGTTCCATTTCCGTTAATGTATTTAGTCAAAGAGTGAATAACAATATTTGCTCCGTGCTCAATTGGATTCAATAGGGCAGGAGTAGCTACAGTGTTGTCTACAATAAAAGGCACTTTTGCGTTTTTTGCATACCCAGAAATAGCTTTTAGGTCAAGGACATCTAGTTTTGGATTCCCCAGGGACTCCGCAAAAAATGCACGGGTATTGTCTTGCACGGCTGCTGAAAAGTTTTCTGGATTATCTGGATCGACAAAGGTTGTTGTGATGCCTAAACGGGGAAGGGTAACACTTAATAGGTTGTAGGTTCCGCCATATAAACTATTGGATGCTACTATGTGGTCTCCTGCTTTTAATAAAACCATTAAAGCGGTAGAAATTGCAGCAGTACCAGAAGCTGTTGAAACAGCAGCAATACCTCCTTCAAGAGCAGCCAAACGTTGTTCTAAAACATCGTTGGTTGGGTTGTTCAATCGTGTGTAAATATAACCTGGTTCTGCTAGGGCAAATAGATTTGCTGCATGATCAGCATCGTTAAACACATAGGCTGTTGATTGGTATATTGGTACAGCACGTGTTCCTTGTGTGTTAGCGATATCATGTCCAGCATGAAGCGATTTCGTTTTAAAGTTTGCGTTTTCCATAGAAGTTTGTGATAAATTATGGAGCAAAATTAAATTAAAATTTCATATAAACAAATAAAACCTATAAAGTTTATAGGGATTACATGTTCTTAATTTTATTGTATCTTTGAAGAGTTAAAAAATAAATCTAACATATGATTTCAAAAAAATGTAAATATGCCATTAAAGCCTTGCTTTATTTGGCTGATTTTCAAGAAGATGATCGTTCGATTTTTTCAACAGAGATTGCGGAAAAAGAAAATATTCCACAAAAATTTTTGGAAACCATATTACGTGAATTGCGCAACTTTCAAATCTTACAAAGTAGAAGAGGGAAAACAGGTGGCTACCGCTTAATCAAGCAACCGAACGAAATCAAACTCACCGATTTGATGCGGATGATGGATGGGCCAATTGCATTATTACCCTGTGTATCTCTGAATTATTATGCTTCTTGCGAGGAGTGTAACGAAAAAACATGCACCATCAAGCCCGTCTTTGAGAAAGTGCGCGATCAAACCCTTTCTATATTAGGTAATACTACGATAGAATCAATGCGGCATAATTGAGCTGGTCAAAAACAACCAAACACAAAACAGAATAACGCAGCTTTTTTTACTAGGCCAAAACCTAGGGAGATGTACACGATTTGTTTTTTTGTTAATTTCATTTTACAATCCACTTATATAACTTCCCAAGGAATCTTTAAACTGAAACCCTTCCAAGGTTCTGTATTTGTTTAAACGTTTGTTTGCTTCTAATCCCCAAAGCAAGAATTCCATCATAAAATGCAAATCTTCTGGAGAACAGTCGGGTTGATATTTAGCAATGATGTTTTTAATGTCTGGAATGTTTTCTAGAATATCACGGTATAAACCATTGTCGAGGGTGTCTTCCAAAAAGAGTTCATTGTCGCTAAAGAACCAGCCAAGTAAACTGTCATATGGGCCTGTTTCATCTTGCTTTTCTAGTTTTTTTACCTCTGGGAAATAATCGGGAAATAAGGTTTTACAGGATTGCGAAATTAAGTGATACGAAATCTGTTCTGCACCTTCTTGTTCTCCTTCGTAGACCAATTCTACCTTTCCATTAATGGCCGGAATTATCCCTAAAAAGTCGGCCATACGAATCGTTGTTTTTTCTTCTCCATTGATCAACATTCTTCTTTCGGCTGTACTGATGAGGTTTTCAAATGCAGTGATACTCATACGGGCACTTACGCCACTTTTGGCGTCGACATAATCGCTTTTTCGGGCCTCAAAACCAATTTGTTCCAAGACATCGCGGACCAATTCGGGGATGTGAATTTTAGCAGCAGTCTCTTTTTCCATCGTTACTTCTTGGGCGGTGATGGCTTTAGCAATTTCTCTTGTTTGCGGGTAATGCGTTAAAATTTGTGAACCAATTCTATCTTTTAATGGTGTAACAATACTCCCGCGATTGGTGTAGTCTTCAGGATTAGCTGTGAAAATGATTTGTGTCTCAATGGGTAAACGCAGTTTAAAGCCTCTGATTTGAATCTCTTTTTCCTGTAAGATAGAGAACAATGCTACTTGAATTCGCGCTTGTAAATCGGGCAATTCATTCAAGACAAAAATACAACGATGTGCGCGTGGAATCATGCCAAAGTGAATAACACGTTCATCGGCATAAGATAATTTTAAGTTAGCTGCTTTGATGGGGTCCACATCGCCAATTAAGTCGGCAACCGTAACATCGGGTGTGGCTAGTTTTTCGAAAAAACGCTCGTCTCTATGCAGCCATTTGATTGGCGTGCTGTCTCCCTTTTGCCCAATTATCTCTTTGGCTTCACGGCTAATTGGTGCCAAAGGATCATCATTGATTTCTGACCCAGCAACCACTGGAACCCATTCGTCGAGTAATTGCGTCATTTGACGTGCTAGCCTTGTTTTTGCTTGACCTCTTAAACCCAATAAATTGATATTATGACCCGAGAGAATGGCGCGTTCCACATCTGGAATAACCGTATTTTCATAGCCAATTAAGCCGGCAAATGTGGTTTCGCCATTGCGTAAACGGAGACGGAGATTGTTGGCTAATTCAGCTTGTATGTTTTGAGGAGTGTAATCCGTTTTTTTGAGCTCTCCTAGGGTAGTAATTTTGTTGTAATTCATCATTTTTTGTCCGTTATTCTAAACGTTTTTTTCTGTTCTTTTCATAGTCTTCAAAAATCATTTCTCCCAATCCTTTTAGGCCTGTAAAAAAGGCTTTTCCGCGATTAGCTTCGGTAAACGTTCGAACAAATTGTTGTAGGTAAGGATCTTGGGCGATCATAAATGTAGTAATGGGAATTTGCATTTTATTGGCTTGTCGCGCCATGGTGTAGCATTTCTCGACGATGGTATCGTCTAAGCCAACACTATTTTTATAGTAGCTCCCATCGGGCAGCTTTAGACAACTGGGTTTCCCATCGGTAATCATGAAAATTTGTTTGTTGCTGTTTTTCTTTCTTCGCAGCATATCCATGGCCAATTGAAGACCAGCAACCGTGTTGGTGTGGTAGGGACCAACTTCAAGATAGGGCACTTCTTTTAGGGAAATGGGCCAAGCATCGTTTCCAAAAACCAAGATGTCGAGGGTGTCTTTTGGGTAGCGGGTGGTAATGAGTTCTGCCAGGGCCATAGCCACTTTTTTGGCAGGAGTAATACGGTCTTCACCATAAAGAATCATGCTATGACTAATGTCGATCATCAAAACAGTGCTCATTTGGGTTTTAAAGAAGCTGTCCTCCACAACCAAATCATCGTGTTGGAGTGTAAAGTCATTTCCTACAGAGCGTATTTGCGCGTTTTTTATGCTCTCGGTCATCGAGATTTTCTCTAAGGCATCACCAAACTGATAGGCCTTAAACTCGCCAGTATTGTCTTCCCCTTGTCCAACTTTTTTGGTTTTGTGATTGCCAGATCCAGCGCGTTTTAATTTCCCAAAAATTTGTTTGAGTGCATGTTCTCTCAAGAGTTTTTCAGTCTTGGGGGTAAGGGCCATTCCATCTCCTTTTCCGCCACTTCCATTTCCTTTGGGTTGGATATAAGACTTTTTTAAAAGGTCTTCAACAAAATCATCAATGGTGTAGTCTTCGTCGGTCAATTTATATTCTATATCAAGCTCTCGCAACCATTCTATGGCCTCATCAAAATCTCCAGAGGTATGGGTAATGAGTTCCTTAAAAATCTCAAACAAACGTTCAAAAGGCGTTTGTTCTTTCGCACGGTGTTTTGTAAACCGAATTCCAAGGGAAGTGATTTGGTGTTTCATAGCCCTTAAAAGTAAGGAATATTTTAGAATCCCTTAAGGAGAGATTAAAATATAAAACACCAATTTTTTTCCTTCAGTTGGGTTTAAAAATCAACAAGGATTCGTGCAGTTATGGTGCGCCCAATTTTGGGAAAACCGGGCAAAGCTCTAAACTCGTTGTTAAAGACATTGATGCCCGAAAGTTCTAGCTTTAGGTTTTCAATAAGGTCATATCCAAGGGTAATGTCAAACAATGATTTTTCGTCAATTTCACCAGGGAAAGTAGCGTTGTTAGAAGTGAAACTTTGATCCCATTGATAATTGATGGTGCCATAAAACTTACTATTGGTGTCATAGTCAATTCCAAAACGAACCTTATTGTTGGGGAAGCTTCGGCCATCAGGGTTTTCTGGATCTAAGCGAAACCAGGTGTAGTTTCCGCGGGTGGTTAACTTATCCGTCAAAAAGAATTTGAAGTTAAATTCTGCTCCCCAATCTTCGCTTACCACATTGGGGTCGTTGGAGAGGTAGCCAAGGGTTAAACGGGTATTTCCAGTACCTGTATTCTCAACAGTAGGAATAATTGCATGAAAAGGTAAGCCTGCTGCGGCTAATGCAGCAACAAACCCGTCGCCACCATTGCTGTAAGCTCCTTCAATTGCGGGTCCTAGGGCTTGGGCAGTCGCTGCTGCGGTTGCTGCGTCTAATCCAATACCAATAAGTCCTTGTGTCAAAGCAGGTTCAGCATTTGCACGAACGCCTTGTCCAAGGCTTGATCCTAGGTTTTGAATATTGGCTAAAGGAGAAATTTGCTGAAAAGTAGCTCCTCCTTTACGACGATAATGATAGACATCTACACCGAAAGAGAAACGATCACCCACCACTCCTTTATAGCCTATTTCGTAGGCATCAATAAAAGAAAGTAAGTTTCCTTGGCCACCTTTAACGTCAAAAGGATCGCCAGATAGATCTACCGTCTCCACAGCTGCAAACCCTTGTGGTGTAATG
>Ga0209307_1001387_pt1 | contig 15217 bp, 19 predicted proteins | sample COGITO_mtgs_1105_FD_185519 | JGI IMG/M metagenome (GOLD analysis project Ga0209307, IMG submission 185519) | Pelagic marine microbial communities from North Sea - COGITO_mtgs_110530 (SPAdes) (version 2) | ecosystem: Environmental > Aquatic > Marine > Epipelagic ... | reverse complement strand
TAATATTAAAATTTATACTGGCTCCGAATTAATTTTAAACACTTGAAGATTTAAAATGGGACAAATGTCCATAATAAATAAATAATGTTTGCCCATTTCAGATAATTATAATATATATATATATATATGACATTGGTAGAAAAAATAAATAAATTAGGACCAAAAGAATATATTAATTGTTTTTTAGTAACTAAAAAAGTTAGGGGAGGTTTTTTATTTCAAACAGTAGATTATAATGAATATGATATAAATTCTCCAATTTCCAAGGTAAAATTAAATTTAATTAAAGATTATTTTCCATCATTGATACAAACACCAAATAATCAGGGTGTTCTTTTATCTATAAAAAAATTTTCATTAAAAGAAATAGAAGATGATACTATTCTTGGTAAAATTTTAGGATTTCCATGCGCATCATTAACTGAAATAATAAAAAACCTGAATGAAAATCCAGATTTAGAATCTAGAACTATAGATATTATTGTTAATATTGTATTACAAGATAATGAAAAAAATATTATAAAAAGATCGGTTAATATTATATCATTTAGATGTTTAGATTATAATAAATATAAAAAATCTATAGAAGATCTAGTATCTAAAATAAAAAAGGTATTTTCTGAAGATTCTAATATGAAAGAAATAATAGAAGATGTTAAATTAAATGTTAAAACTGAATATAGTGAATATAATTTAATAAAATTACTATCAAATTATAATAAAAAACTTTCAGAACAAGAAATTTTAGAATTAAATAATTATTTATATAATATAGGATTTGATATAGATTTTCAATTATCTATACAAGATAATATAGATTATAACAATCCAATACATCGTGGTATATTAATAGGATTATTAACTTATTCAAAATATCCAACTATTAAACCATTTGTTCCATTACAAAATTATGGAGAAAAAAAAGATAAAGAAGTAGACGAAATAACCAAAAATTGGGGTGATTTTATTATAGAATCTATTAATCTAACATCTAAAAATAAACCAAGAAAAATATCAAGAAAAAAATCAAGAAAAAATAAAACAAAAAAGAGATAATTTGATTATAAAAAATTATAAAATGTGCAATTTTAAATCTTCAAGGGTGTAAATTAATGTAAATTAATGTAAATTAATGTAAAATTCATTTACTTTTTTATTAATTCTTATCCTTTTATAATCAAACCCTTTTAAATATAATCCTTCCAATGATTTTACTCTTGAAAGTGCCACATATGTTTGTCCACATTCAAATATTTGATTTCCTATATCTATTAATGCTGTATCCAACGATAATCCTTGTGCTTTATGAATTGTTATAGCCCAGGCATATATTAATGGTAATTGTTTAATTGCAATACCAGCTACTTTTTCACTTGACCATACATGTGGTTCAATTACTTTAATTATACCATTATTGAATTTGACCTTTGGATAATTGTCTACATATTCAATAATTATTCCTTGACTACCATTTACAATTGGTCTTGGACCTTCTAGATTTAGATTTGCTATGCACATTACTACAGTTCCTATACGAAGCTTTATTTGTTTTTCTGCCATAATATTTTCTCTTAAATAATTAATTTCGTGTTCCTTTTCTTGATGTGTAAACAGTGCTAAATTCTGATTTTCTTTTGCAGTTAATGATATGTCTACTTCCAAAACCTGTGTTGTATTATATGTTTTTTCTGTTCTTTCATCCAGCTTATTTAATTCATTATAATTTATTTTATCAGCATCACGTCTTCTTGGTAATAGAATTGTTGGACGAGTCTCATCGTTCAAATATGTTTTTTTTGTGCATTCTGTTAATGTTGTAATTGTAGAAGTTGTTATTTTACCAACTCTAATATTATTCAAAATTTTGATATATTTTGGTTCTGTTTGTCTATGAATTTTTGTTAGGACTAGTTGGTTTGTTTCAGGAGCGAATGTTTCATCCCATAATGATGTTTCAAAACAAAATTGTACAGATTGAGGGTCGTCTTCATCTCCCACCGGCGGTAATTGATAGAAATCTCCTGAAAATATAAGTTGTATTCCACCAAATGGAATATTTAGTTTTTTTTTTATTTTTCGTCCTATCATATCCAATATTTTAAAGATTTTTAGAGAGAGCATACTTACCTCATCAACAATTAATAAATCTATCTTCTTCCAATTTTGTCGTTTATAACGATTTTTTAAAACTTTATCTACTACTTGTTCAATTGATCCCGTTGCCAATCCTATACCTGCAAACGCATGTAGTGTTGACGCACTACACATTAATAAAATTGCTGCACAACCTGTTAATGCACAAACCTGTAATTTCCTATCTGTTTTTGTCGCATGATTTACTATTTCTTTTATTAAATGAGTTTTTCCAGTTCCACCTGGTCCTGTAATAAATATATTTTCTTTATTAATATATTTATTGAATACTTGTTGTTGTTCTGATGAAAGGGTTGGAATATATTCTGTTTCTGGATTTTTTGTTTCTGAATTTGATATATCCATTATTTATTTATTTATTTATTTATTTACTATTTTATATCAATTTTAAAATTAAATGTATTGTATATCTATACTAGTTCAAAATAAAATCTATTTGTGGTAATGGTGGTTGGCATGTTAAAGGTAGTTTTGAATTTAAATTCAAATTTTGTAATTTATCATCATTTGCTAATTTACTAAACGACAGTGTTTGAATATTTGATGGATCAAATGTTGTATATTGTAATTGTGATTTTAATCCACATTGTTCGGATGAATATGTGTTTGTTGCCGTTTTAATCAAATATGGTCCTTCAAATAATTCATATGTTGAATTTGGTATTTGACATTTTGAAACTGGATTAACACATAAATCATTTGGATTATTTAATACTACATTTGTTGTTGCGCTCGTAGATAGATCAGTGCTTGTAACACATGGCACTTCCGAATATGCTCTTCCTTTTGCCACATTTAACTTTAAATCATAATTGTATGTATTATATCCACCTATAGCTCCTAAAAATCCACCTCTATTTATAAATACTCCACTATTATAAGTTGCTAAAGCTTTTTTTTTATTTATATAATCATTGCTTGCTTTAAATTCATTTGAATCTGTTTTAAAACATTTAATTGCTGACCCTGGCATCTTATATTATATTATATATCTAATAAAAAATAAGATTAAAGTTTTTGATGAAACTTTTTTAAAGTTTTTTTGCATAAGATAATAATCCCGAAGAGGTTCTCTCGCCATTATATGTATCTAATTTATCACCATTCGGTCCAATTAATAAAATTGTTGGAAATCCATCTACCTTATATTTTTTTGCAACAGAAGGGTCTTCATTTACTTCTATTTTTCTGGTTTTAATATCTGTATCATTTTGATCTTCAAATTTATCCCATTCTGGCATTAATGTTTCACAATGTCCACATCCATTCATATGATTTAATAATAATGTTTTATGGCCATTATCACTAAATCCTTCCGGTTTATTCATAAAAAAATTTATTAATAATCCTAATGCTACTACAACTACTACTAATAGTAATAATTTTGTTAGATTTATTGGTTTTAAACATTTCTTTGCCATTCTTGAAAACTTCATTATATATAGAAACTTTATAAAAGTTTCATCAAAGAAAATTAAAATAAAAAATTTATTTTGAATGTCTAAGTCTTTCTGTTATTTATTCTAATATTAAATATAATGGACAATGGTCTGAACCATATATTTCTGGTAGCATATTACAGTTATTTAGTTTAATTTTGGAGTGTACGGGATCTTCTTTTACAAGGAAATAATCTATTCTCCATCCTTTATTATTTTGTCGAGTTTTTGGATTTAATTGATTCCAATATGTATATGCTCCAGTTTTATCCGGATAAAAATGTCTAAATACATCAATAAATCCAGAATTTATATGTTCTTGAAATTGTTCACGTTCATCATCGAAAAATCCAGCCGCTTTATTCTTATTTGATTTTGGATTATGTATGTCTATATCTAAATGTGCTACATTTAAATCTCCTGCAATAATTACCGTTTTATTAAATTTTTTTTCTATCGAATTTACATAATTTCTAAATTCTGGATCCCATTGCTCTATTCTAAATTTAAATCTTGGTGATTCTAAGTTTTGTGAATTTGGTGTATATACACAAACTAATATAAATTTTTCAAATTCTAATGATACTATCCGTCCTTCTTCATCTATTTTCGGACCTGGAATGCGTTTTAAAGGTTTGAATTTACACCAAATGGCGGTTCCACTTAATCCTTTGCGTTGAGTTGTTCCTTTTGTACTATTCCAATATTGATATGGATATTTTTCTCTTATTTCTAATGGCAAGTTTACTTGGCATTCTTCGGCTTTAGTTTCTTGCAAACACACAATATCAAAATTCTCTGTTTTTAAAAGTTCTTGCAAGTTCTCTTTTTTAAGCATTGCTCTTAAACCAGCCACATTCCATGATAAGATTTTCATATTTTATTAATAAAATTAATATTATATGTATTTTATTTTCAATTTTATTTATTTTGTAATTTGTAATTTGTAATTTGTAATTTGTAATTTGTAATTTGTAATTTGTATTTATATTTGCGATAATAAATATAATAAATATAATAAATATAATAAATTATATTTATTATATAAAGATATATATAATAGATATGAGCGAGACATATTTCGAAAGTCAATCACACAACTTTAAATCTCTTAATGGAAAAGTCATTGAAAATGATACTAAAACTAAAAAATGCTATAAAGGATTTGATGGTAAAGCATTATGTATTCTTAATGCTCCTACACTTAAAAAATCTTTAATGGAAACTTTAGAAGATGATTATCCAGTTGATAATATGCAAAAAAAACTATCAAAAAAGAAATCTAAAGCAAAATCTAAAGTCAACTCAAAATCAAAAAAAAGATCAAAATCAAAAAAAAGATCGAAATCTAGATATTAAAATCTATATTTAATTATTTTATCTTATTTTATTTATTTAATATTAAATAGCTGATTCTGACGGTATTAATTTAGGTGGCACAATTGTAGTTGTTCTTATTAGTTTATTAGTTGTTCCTATCATTATTATGCTCGCAATGATAACCTGTCGTCATGTGTATAATAGGATTTCTGGAAATCCATATGGTGGTGCAAAAAGAAAAAGAGGTCTTAAATTAAAAACGAACACTTTATGTTGTTTACTGGCATTAGTTGCTGGTTCGCTTGTCGTACTACGTCTTGTTAGAGGCGAAGGTCTATTATAAATCATATAATATCTCTTCTTTAAAATTGATGTAATATAATATTAATTAAATATTATATTATAAATTATGAGTATTCATTATCTTGCTACTATTAATCGAGATCTACGAGATAATAATATATCTTTTCAAGATGAAGGACATATTTATACTATAAAACATCCCGGATGCTTGGAAGGTGATAAATGTTTCACATCAGTTACCACATTTATTCATACTTTTATAGAAAAATTTAATGCTGATAAAGTTATTGATAATATGATGCGTTCGTCAAATTGGTCAAAAAATAAATATTATGGTATGACTAAATCTGAAATTAAACTTCTATGGAATAGTAATGGAAAAGAAGCTTCTAGCGCTGGTACTAAGATGCACTATGATATCGAATGTACATATAATAATATGACTGTGGAAAATGATTCTATTGAATATTTATACTTTTTAAATTTCTACAAAGATTTTAATCATTTAAAACCATACAGAACTGAATGGTTGATATATGATGAAGATTTACGTTTGTCTGGTTCAATTGATATGACATTTATAAATTCAGATGGAAATATAGAAATATATGATTGGAAACGTGCAAAAGAAATTTCTAAAAATAGTAAATGGAATAAATGGATGAAAAATCCGATTATTTCACATTTACCTGATACTAATTATTGGCACTATTCTTTACAACTAAATATTTATAAAGCAATTCTTATTAGAAAATATGGAATTAATGTTTCAAATTTATATTTAGTATGTTTGCATCCAAATCATGATAATTATTTACGAATACCTGCTGCTGATTTACAATATGAAGTGAGTTTGCTTTTTGAAGAAAGAGTGAAATCTTTATAATTATTGATATTGATTGTTAAATCATATTGATATTGATTGTTAAATCATATTGATATTAATTTAAATATAATAATATTATACTTATTATTAATAAATGGAGCATAATTATCATACGTTATATAGTAGAGATTATCTGAATCATCATAATAATTATTTAGATGAAAATATTTTAGATGAAAGTGGTCTATCTATTTTTTTTTATAATGGTATTTATTATTTATTTACATGCATAATGATTGGTGCCAGTGGAATAACAATTGCAGTAGTATATGTATCAATGTTTTTGTATTCTGATTATTTATCTTATAAAAATACTATCGCTGAATTTTCAAATTCCGATTCCGATTCTGATTCTGATTCTGATTCTGATTATGACTCAGATTTGGATTCAGAATTATATGATAAAAAATATATTGAGCAATATGAAGAACTAGAATCTCGAAAATTAGAAAATGATGATATTAATAATCTTAAAGATTTATTTATCTCAAAAAAATCTCCTATTGGAGTTATTAAAATGTGTTATGATAGAGAGACGAATGCTTTTTTATATTATGCTAACTCAAAAGACATTTTATATAAATATTTAGAAACAGTTGGAAGATTTTATGTTATAGAAAATAATTGTAAAAATTTATTTATTAATTCAAAAGATGAATATGAAAAAGCGGTTAAAGTAAAAGAAGCTAAAATATTAGAAAGAAAACGAGAAGAAGATAAAAAATTAGAAGAGGAAGAAGCAAGAAAAAATAGTATATTTGCTAGATTTAAAACATATAATACTGATAATAATAATAAATCAAAAATAGAAGATATGCCTATTATACCTGAAAAAACTAATAAATATATTTATAAAGGAAAACTTTGTGATTATGATGAATATATTAAATCCATTTCTTGTAATAATTCTACAGATAATGAAAATGATGACTTTGAAAATTTGGATTATGCAACATTTAAGAAATTAGAAGAAAAAAAAAACTTATAATAATATAGTTATTAATGAATCAACCTAAATGCAGATATAATTTATTAAAAGTTCAAGATGATAAAAATAAAAAAATTCAAGATAAATATAGTGAGGATTCATTGTGTTATGTTGTTATTAAAAATCCACAGAAAGATGCATGGTTTGATATATTTTCACATATATCAATGCCGGATTTTTCCGAAGGCGATCCATTATATCAATTTGAACATAAAATTATTGCTGAAGCAGTAAAAACTGTTTTTCCTCAATTATCACCGGAAGAACTTGATGGTTTAACAAACTATATATTAAGTATTCCAATAATTCAAGTAAGATTAGAGAATATAAATGAGAGATTAAAAACTCAAGCCGAAACTGTTGGATTAATGACATTGCAAGATATTATTGGAATAATTCCTGAATTAGGTGATGCTATTGGTGCTGTAATGGATATTATATATTCTGGACGTAAATATAAAGCTATATATGATGATGTCCATAGAGTGAAAACTGAAATTATAGATAAAATACCCAACAATATGGATGGTTTAAAAAAAATATTAAAAGAACAAGCAATGAATACTGTGCATGGTTCCGTACAAAATTCTATGAATCAATTTGGTGATAGTTTAGATATAAGTAAACATTTAAATGAACATATAGGTGCTGCCGCCAATGCTGCTGCGAATATTCATAATTTACATGAACAAGTAAGTGATATTCATAAGGGAATTACTGATAATAGTAATAAACTTAATCCAGATAATTTAAAACAATTAACTTCTCAACATCTTGCCAACCATGCAAATGATGTTGCCCAGAATTTACATAATTATGCCGCTGCATCTGCTACTTCTAGTATTAATAACGCTATACAAGATCATACAAATAAATATTCCCAAAAAATAGAAGAAGGATTACAGAAAAATGGTAAAAAAATTGGTAGACCACATAAAGGTGGTAATAATTTAACACGAAAAACACGACGTCTTCCTAAAAAAACTAAACAACAAAATCATAGAAAAACTAACAAAAATTAATTTATTTAAAATAGAAATAAATTAATTTATTGATTATTCATATTTATACCGCAATCTCGGATTCAAGCCACATTTGTCCTCTTTGTGGAAGAGGCAAACTATTTCCAGCATAATTAAACATTCCAACATTAATTTGACCTTCGCATGCAGCCAAAATACTTAATCTATTTTGTGTTGATACTTCTAAAAATTTGCGAGATATAAAAAAAGATCGTAATTTCGCAACTACTTCGTTAAATTCCTGAGTATCTAAATTTAATGAACTTAAATATGGTCTATTTAATTTATTGGTTTTACAATATTCATTACACATGCTCATTTTAAATAAGTACATGGACGAATTCTCACATTATCTACTGATTGTTCTAGATTTGTTTCATTGTTTGTTTCTAATTTTTTTTGAGATGATTCATCATTTATTTATACATTTTTTCCAATCTATAAAACCTAGACTGCGATTTATATTAAATGAACTACCTAGTATAGTTTTTGCAACATCTATTGTTTTTTTTTCTATTTCAGATAATTGTTCTAAATATTTGATCAAATATGTTTCTTCTATTTCTTCTATTTTTTCTGTTTCTTCTTTTTCTTCTGTATTATTTTGCATTAATTATATAATAATAAAAACTATTAATATAATTTTCAATTTTATCATAGAAAATTGATAAAATTGAAAACTTTTAAAATAATAATACAATATTTAATTTACTATGAACGAGATCGATAATAAAAAAAAAATCTTTCGTTTTAAGTTTTCTAAAGATATAATGGATTTACTTACTTATTTTGGCAATTTACATCAATATGATAATAGATCTGATTATAAAGAAGCCTGGAAAAAATGGTATAATTTGAATATTGAGGTTTTATTAAATGAAGAACGACGTATTATTAATTTAGGTTATAATGGAAATGTTGAAGATAAAATGTATAAAGCTGCTAGATATTATTTCAGAAAATTAAATAATCAAGATAATCAAGATAATCAAGATAATCAAGATAATCAAGATAATCAAGATAATCAAGATAATCAAGATTATCTAGATCAAGATAAAGAAGATAAAGAAGATACTGTTATTATCAAAAAGCATCGTACGTATATAATGCTTTCATCAGAATTATTAAATGCTATGGATAAATATATTAAAACTAATAATCAAAAACCATCAGTTGGATATCACGATTTTTGCACACTAAATAATACTATTTTAGATAATGAAAAACTTATTTTAAAAAATAATAATTTAGATAATAATTTAATCAATTATAAAATTAAAAAAACATATAAAAATCGATATTATCTTATTAATAAAAGAGATAATTAGAGATAATTACATTTAATTCTAATATTTTAATATATATTATATGAGTAAATTACTTAGTCAAGGAGGATTTGGGTGTATTTTTTATCCTGCTTTTAATTGTAACGGTCAAGTAAAAAAAAATTCTAAAATGGTTTCTAAATTACAAATTAATAATTTTAATGGAAGAAATGAAATACTTATTGGAAAAATTATTAAAACTTTTTCAAAATATAATCTATATTTTTTACCGACTGTTAATAATTGTTCAATTCAAATGGCTTCTTTAGATAAAAATTTAACTAAAAAATGTAATATTATATCTAAAAATGACCCTAACTATCTTTTGCTTGAAATTCCATATTTAAAAAATATTTCATTTCAAAAATTATTTACTAATTATTTGAAAAGTAAAAAACATATATTATTAATTTTTTTTGATACATTTCAATATATTGTGAATACTATAAAACATTTAATTGAATTAAATATTGTTCATTTTGATTTAAAAGAACAAAATATATTATATAGTATTAAATATGAAAATCCTATATTAATTGATTTCGGTATTTCCATCCCAATTAATTATCTAAAGAAAGATAATTTAAAAGACTATTTTTATATTTATGCCCCTGATTATTATATATGGCCATTAGAAGTGCACGTTATTAATTATCTTTTACATGTTAAAAATAATTTACAATTAACTGATATTGAAAAAATAGCGAATGATTATGTTGATAATAATATTGCACTTCATATTTATAGCAATAATTTTAAAAAAAAATATACTAAATCATGTATTGATTATCTTAAACAGTTTGTGTCTAAAAATGATAAAAATATAATTACTAATTTATTAGGATTTTATAAATCATGGGATTTATATGCATTAAGTGTTTTATATTTAAAATTTATTGGTTATATATTTAATACTGGTTTTTTTGATAGTAAAATTATTATTAAATTTTCACAGTTGCTACTTACTAATATATCTCCTAATCCAAATAATAGAATTCCTATAGAAAGAGTTAATCTTTTATATAAAGAAATTTTCTATATGCATGAATCTACTAAAAATTATTTAGAACTAATTAATAATTTTAAATATAGTTCTTTACCTGTAAAAATAATGCTTAAGAATTTATCTGCTTTACCAACTAAAAATTAATAAAATATAAAAAATTATACCATTTATTATATTTTATGTACTTTATTTACTTTCTCGATTTTCTCGATTTTCTCGATTTTCTCGATTTTCTCGATGGTTTCGATTTTTTCGATGGTTTCGATTTTTTCGATTTATGCTCTGCTTTACCTACTTTTTTATATGTTTTTTTTGCTGCTTGTAATAGTTCTTTAAGCGACTTCTTTGGATGTGCTTTCTTTACTTGCTTAACATGATCTAACCACGGATTTCCCATATAATATATAATAATATAATAAATTATAATATAATAAATTATAATTTCATTATTGTAATTTTATTATATTATAAAAAATTATTAAATAAATGTTATTATAATAATATAATATGGTTAAAAATACTGGTGGTAATAAATCTAAAAAATTAGCAAGCAAATCTTTTAATACATCCAATAAAAGTACGCGATTTTCTGCTAATATATATGAATTATATGCAATTGTTAATAAAATGATGGGAGGTAATATTTGTGAAGTATTTTGTATGGATGGTATTACTAGAACATGTATTATACGCAGAAAATTTTCGGGTAAAGGACGACGTGATAATTGGTTGTCTAAAGGTAAATGGATATTAGTTGGATTGAGAGAATGGGAAACGGTTAATAAAGAAAAACATAAATGTGATCTTTTAGAAGTATACAATGATACTGATAAAGAAAAACTTATTAAAAGTTCTAAAGATAATTTTGAAGTATTTTTATCAGCAGCAAATACTATTGAAAATGTTGAAAATGATAATATCGAATTTACTAATAATATAAAACAGGATATTTTTGATTCTATTTCTAATTCAGAATCTGGGTCTGAACCTGGGTCTGAACCTGGGTCTGAACCTGGGTCTGAACCTGGGTCTGATTCTGATAATCCTGATTGGCTAGATTATACTAGTACCGAAATAAAATCTTATAATGATAATGATTCAAAAATTAATAAAGAAATTAACTATATTATTAGTCAAACTGATAGTATTAATGTAGATGATATTTAGTAATTTATAATAATTTTACTAATATATAATTTATTCTGTTTCTAAACTATTTATTATAGCTTGTTGCAAGTTATAGTCGTCTTCTATTTCATTATTTACTAACGTATCTATATAATTATTTAACATTGGTTCTATTGGAGGTTGTTCTATTTGTTCCCTCATATTTTCTATTATTGTACTATTTCTTCTTCTATGTCTGATATTTCTTGTCCAATTATTATTATTATTATTATTATTATTATTATTATTATTATTATTATTATTTGTATTTAATATTGGTGAAAATCCATAAACCTGATGTAAGGATTCTATAAATGTGTTTTCCGATGTGTTTTCCGATGTGTTTTCCGATGTGTTTTCCGATGTGTTTTCTGATGTGTTTTCTGATGTGTTTTCTGATGTGTTTTCTGATGTGTCTTTTATTTCTATTGAATCGAATTTGTATCTACATACTGGACATATTGCACTTTCTTCATTTAACCATTTTTCTATAGCTTCAGGTACAAATGCATGATTACATGGCAATTTTGTTATTTCTGTTCCTTCTGTAAATTTGACTTGATAAATTGGACATAAAGTATTTATATCTAAATCTTCTGTAAATATAACTCTTTTTAAGTCTTCTTTACCTTTTTCAGAAATTACATTTTTATATTTTGATTTATCATAAAATGAAGAATTTAATACAGTAGTTAATGAACCATTTGAAATCATATTATTATACATATCTATTGCTCCAGATACATTTGATATATTTGGTGCTATTGCTTCATATGTTAATGTATCGTTTGCTATATGTTCTGATATATTTGAAGTTAATATTCTTATATATGATGATAATGCATTATTTAATGGTAGATTTAAAGATTCATTTATTGGTTCATTCTCCTCTAAAACTATTTCCATATCTTCGGGTTGTTCGATGTCTTCAGGTTGTTCGATGTCTTCAGGTTGTTCGATGTCTTCAGGTTGTTCGATGTCTTCAGGTTGTTCGATGTCTTCGGGTTGTTCGATATATTGATTATATATATTCATATTGTATATAATCAATACTTAAAATATTTTTTAATTCAATTTTATAACTATGGACACCTATTATTATTATTATTTATAGTTAATATTTCCATAGATTTTTTACTATATTTTCTAAATGGTCATATCTTTTATTCGATAACTGTTTTAATAACATTTTCCAAGGAGTTATTTCTTGCAACATATTAATCCCATCTGTACAAAATGAATTTAATAAAACTGGATTATTTCCACTCATCATACTTGTATTTTCTGTTGTTGACATTGATGGAAATCCATTTGTTTTATGAAGATTCCAAAATATTATATGAGGTAATTCATACGGTTTTTTATATATTGTTCGCAATCCGGCATCATGATATTTTTTTTTCATCATATCAAACATTGGTTCATTATTAACCGAATTAGATTCTGCACAATCAATTTGCATATCGGATAAAATAACTAAGGTTGTTTTTTTCATATCATGAGGATTAATATTATTTGCTATTGCAATATTTAATATAGCATCTAATGCTTTTCTAAAATTAGTATTTGTTCCCCATTGTGATTTTCTTATTTTATGAACCATTGATACAAAATCATTACAATCATCAAAATTTACCCATGATGGATTTGCACTAAATGTTAATACTCGCTTTCCAAATTTTGATTTTTCAGCAATTCTAATTCCTAATCCTATTGCTGAATATAATGGATTACAATTTTCATCTTCCATTGAACTTGATGTATCCACCATTGCAATACAATCTTCTAATTGTTTATTTTGTTTTGCATTGTTTTCCCACTGCACATTTATACTATCTTTTTCAATTCTATATTCTTCCAATATTGCTGGATCCATATTGAATTGTTGATTTTCAATATTAATTGCTGCTTTGACAAAATCGATTATTGATACTCGTTTTCCTTTTGCTTCTGTTTTACCTGTTTTACACCGTTCTATATATTCTTTATAATTTTCCGCACATTTAATTCTATCTTCTTTTTCAGTTTTTATCGATTGAAATGCTTTCGATTGTTTTCTTAATGTAATTCCGGATACATTTTTATCGAAATCAATGTCACTCCATGTTCCATTACATTGATTAATTTGTGGAGTATTTAATTCTTTATTAATTTTTGCTATTAATTTACGAAAATGTGTTAGACATTTTCTACGCGCAAATTTATATTGTGTATGTTCCGTTGTTAATAATGTATTTTCTGAATTATTTAATCTCATCCATGAATCATAATATCTCATTGCTAAAATTGGCGTAATCCATCCAAATTTTGAAGATTTTTCTCGTGGAACCCATCTTGCTGCTAATGACTTTTTTGGAGAATGTTCATCACATCGTATTTGTGAACAAAATAAATTAATTATTTGTTCAAATAAGTGATTTTTTATCGTATTTAATATATAATCATGTCTATCTTCTTTTTTAATAATATAATTACAAAGATATTTCATATCTTTCCATGAACCATATGGATGTTCATCAATATTTGTTCTTACTAAACTCTCGATTGCGGATGTAGCCATTGATTGCATTTTATATTTATCTTTTTCTGGACAATCTTTTGATTGTGAAAAATTATATAATCCGGTTATTAACATATATGTTAAATCATATTCACCTTTTCCCGACACGATATCTCGTGTATAACCTAGTAATTTATAAATTAATTTAATATTTTCTATTTTATTTGATTTATTTGATTCATTTGATATATTTTTTAATATAGTTTGATATTTGTCCTCTAACTCTTTTGTGCATGTTGTTCTTGTTAATTGATAACTAAATTGTACTAATAATTCATTTATATCATTTGACCATGTATATTCCATATTATTATTTTGACCAATTTTAAGATTTGTTATTTCTGTATCTAATGCTGTGCAGAGTGCGGACATTTAAAGTATATATTTATATATTATTCGCTTTATATCATTTCATTGTCCCATATTATTAATAGGGAATAATTAACTTCTTAAAATATATTTTAATAATAATGAATATTCTAAAAAAAAATAATATTGAAACAGAAAAAACTTCTTTTAAAGATTTTCTTCGTCTTGAGAAGCCGTATAATAAATTTTATAATGAAAATGTAAATACTGTAAAAATAATATATTTTTATATTAATCATGAAAATTTAATTTATAATATTAAATCTGAATATGAATCATTAGATAATTCTTCTCTCACCAAAGAGAGAATTATTTATTTAATAAAAAAAAATCAATATAATTTATTAAATAAGCATAAATTAATTGGATTATTAAAATATAATATAGATTTTAAACATACCGAAATCACAGAATTTCTTTTAGATAAATTAGATAATAATTTTTTTACATCTTTAACAACTATTGATAATATTAAATTTAATAAAACTATTTCTTTTTTACAAGATTTAAATTGTATTATTTTTATTTTTTCTAATAATATATCTCAACTACATAATAATAATAATAATAATAATAATACAAAAAAAATTAATATTACTAGTAATAAATCTAAAACTAGAAGATACAAATACAATTCTTAATAATTTTCATATGATTCATAATCATCTTCATCTTCTT
>Ga0209307_1001385_pt1 | contig 15229 bp, 14 predicted proteins | sample COGITO_mtgs_1105_FD_185519 | JGI IMG/M metagenome (GOLD analysis project Ga0209307, IMG submission 185519) | Pelagic marine microbial communities from North Sea - COGITO_mtgs_110530 (SPAdes) (version 2) | ecosystem: Environmental > Aquatic > Marine > Epipelagic ... | reverse complement strand
ATCATAAATATAGAAAATATAAAAATGTATCGTGGAGTGACTTTAAATCATCATCTAATACCTCATCTCTACCGTCGTCGTCTGAACTGTAGTTATGTTATGATATTATATAAATATTTTATAAATATTTTATAAATATTTTATAAATATTATATAAATATTATAATAAACTAATTTAAAAAGGTTTTAGTCTAATAAAGTATTATGGAATTAAAAAATATGGTGCAAACTGCTAGAAAAAATGTTATATATTTAAAAAATGGTTTTGAAAAAGTATATCATGAAAATGTAAACTGTTATGATAGAGCGGATCGTTATAAAATTAACCAAACATTTACTCTTTTGACATGTATGCTTGGGGGAAGTTTATTTGCGAATTTTATTGAATTAATGTGGAAGCCTTATGCTGCTTGGAGTTATGTTGAATTTGCTGGTATTGTTTATTTGTTATACCGAGGAGGTAATTCTGGTGGTGACTTGGTTTTCGATTATTTAGATAATATATCTACATCTAGACCAATTCCAACCGCGTATGCTAGTGAATTAGTAGAAGGAGGTAGTTATGAAAATCCAATTGTTTTAACTTCTAGTAGTGAAGAAGATGAAGAAGAAGATGAAGAAGATGAAGAAGATGAAGAAGATGAAGAAGATGAAGAAGATGAAGAAGATGAAGAAGCAGTGGCACCCGCAGAAGAAGAAGAAGACGCAGAAGAAGAAGAAGAAGAAGCAGCGGCACCCGCAGAAGAAGAAGAAGACGCAGAAGAAGAAGAGTTTACTCCTGTGGATCAAGAAACAACCGCTGGCGCAGAAGCACTAACTCGATTAAGACTAAGACGAAGTTCTCGTGGTAAAAACGAAAAAGAATAAATTACGATTACAATTACAAATTTCACAAATGATTTAAAGTGTATAATATAATAATTATATTAAATAATTATTATATGATTTTGGTAATAGTAGAATCCCCTGCAAAGTGTAAAAAAATAGAATCTTATTTGGGTGTGGGTTATAAGTGTATAGCGAGTTATGGACATATTCGAGAAATGGATGGGTTAAAGTCTATTGACATTGGAAATACATTTCAACCCACCTATCGTTCTATGCTTTCAAAGAAAAAATATATTAATAGTTTAAGAACCAATATTCAAAAGGCTAATGAGGTAATATTGGCGACAGATGACGATAGGGAAGGAGAGGCAATCGCATGGCATATATGTATGCTTTTTAATTTATCTATACAGCACACCAAGCGTATCATATTTCATGAAATAACCAAACCAGCCATCAAAAAAGCACTGGACAATCCCACGCATTTAAATATAAATAAAATATATTCGCAACAATCGCGCCAAGTATTGGATTTATTGGTTGGATTTAAGGTTTCTCCTGTGTTATGGAAAAATATCTCTGGCAAAAGTGGACTGTCTGCTGGTAGGTGTCAAACAAGTGCGTTGCGATTGGTATATGATAATTATAAAGAAATATCAAATAAAACCGGAAAATGTGTATATAATACCGTTGCCGATTTTAATTTAATAAACACATCTCTCCCTTTTGAGTTAAATAAACAGTTTAAATCAGCGGATAATGTAAATAAGTTTCTAGAGAAAAGCAAATCATTTAAACATGAGTTACTTGATAAAAACGAGAAAAAGGTATTTAAGCAACCACCCAAACCACTAACAACTAGTAAACTTCAGCAAAAGGCCAGCAACGATTTGGGATTTAGCCCAAAAGTAACAATGTCATGTGCACAACGCTTATATGAAAATGGTTATATTACTTATATGAGAACTGATTCATTTAAATATAGTAGTGAATTTATAAAATCGGCAAAAAACCACATTCACGATAAATACGGTGAAAAATACATATTAAAAAACATATTTAGTTTAGCAAATAAAAGCCATGCAAATGACGCAAAACAAGCGGATAGTAGTAAAAATAAAAAACCCACGAAAAACACGAAAAACACAAAAAATGATTTAGCACAAGAAGCGCACGAAGCCATACGACCGACTAGCGTAGAGCGAACATCTCTCCCCATAAATGGAAAAATAACAAACAAGGAACTCCGTCTTTATTTATTAATTTATAAAAACGCGTTGGCATCATGTATGTCACCTGCCATATACGATAAATTAACCATTTCAATCGTGGCTCCTATTAAAACAAAATACACTTACATTACAGAGCAAGTTGTATTTGAAGGTTGGTGTGCTGTATATGGTATTGAAACACGCAACGAAAATTACGAAATGTTAAAACAACTTGATATGTCGTCATCCAATGAAATAAAATATGAAAAAATAAGCAGTAATATGAAGATGGTAGATTTAAAACCACATTATACTGAATCAAAATTAATCCAGTTACTAGAAACAAAAGGAATTGGTCGTCCCAGCACATATTCCTCTATTATAAGTAGAATACAAGATAAAAAGTATGTAAATAAGGAAGATGTTCCCGGTGTTAAAATAAAATGCAGCAATTATGTGTTAGAAGGGGGTAATATAAGTAAAAAAATAGAAGAAAATGAGTTTGGATCTGAAAAAGGCAAATTAGTATTACAATCTACGGGCTTGTTTGTGATTGAATTTTTAATAAAACACTTTAATGAATTATTTGAATATGATTATACGCGCAATATGGAGACAGAATTAGATAAAATAGCGAATGGCGACATGACATTATTGGAGTTGTGTAAAACATGTAATAATACCATTGATGCTTCTATTAAAAATATAAAAAAGCAAGATAAACCAATTGTAAAAATAGACAAGTATCATACTTATACGATTGGTAAATATGGACCAGTAATAAAACATACCGATGATGATGGTGTGATATCATTTAAGCAAATAAATAAAAATATAAAAATTGATTTAAATAAACTTAAGAATGGAGAATACAAATTAAGTGAATTAATCGGCATGGATAATCATCAAAATAATAACCGCGAATTAGGAGAGCACAACGGCAGTGAAGTTGTATTGAAAAATGGTAAATTTGGCATGTATGTAACAATCGATGGCAAAAATACATCTGTAAAATACATTAATAAAGATATGGATGACATTACATTGGAAGATGTGGTTGAATATATTAATAAAAAAGGGAAACAGGAATCAAATATAATCAAACGATTAAATGACGATATGAGTATACGCAAAGGAAAATATGGTCCGTATGTATATTACAAAACAAATTCTATGAACCGTCCAAAATTTATATCTATGAAAGGAGTTGCAGAAGAAGAGATAACGGTATCGTGGATTGAAGCGCGATTAAATGATTAAAATGCGTGATTAAAATGCGTAATTAAAATAATAATAAATAAAAAATCATAATCTGTACGATTTTTTATTTTTTCACTATATTTTTATTATTAGTTTACTGAAGTTGTAGATTTGAAAACGATTCATATAGCCAAGGCAAATTATTTGCAGCGGGGCTACTAACCATTGTTAGAGCGCCTAATACATAAAATACGGCCAATGATTGTGAATGTCTGTCCACTCCAGCACTAATAAACTTAGAAACCAGTTTCAAAATGGAACTTTTAATATGCTCGATGTCTCGTGTATATAAATGTCTATCTGGACGAAAAGGATTGCCTAATGACGGAGGGAATATTTTATTCTTGGTTTCAGCTGATAATTGTGCTCTGTAGTTCCATATATCAATTAATTCATTTAAAAACTTCACCAACTTACTTCCTCGCAAATCCATTAACCATTTACTATCTGTAATAAATCCAAAAGTATCAATTGTCTGGAATAGTTCAATTGCTTTAAACATATTATCTTTTTTTAAACAAAGTTCGTATTCTTCATTATTTAAATCAATCTTCACTTTTAATTTACATATCTTTGAATATTTAATTATATTAAATACTCTTTTGTGGACACACGGTGGAAATGGCTGTCTATTAAATGGGTTTAATATGGTTGCCATATGTTGTTGTATATTTTTTCTATGTTGTTTTGCGTATTCAAATTGTTCTTTAAATAGGTTATATAAAGAACAGATGTCAAAACTGTAAACATGTTTCTCTCCCGATTCTATACATATTAGTTGTTCCATTTTTAATTGGCTGATTGGTTCCAATGTTAAAAAGTCAATGTCGTTTATTGCGTTTTTTAATAAATGCAGTTTTTTCAGTTTAAACAGTCGTTTAGCCATCATCATCCTAAAACTGCCTTGTATTTTTACCGCATAATAAGAAAGTCGCATGCTATTATAAAGTCGTTTTATCAATTCTGATTTATTTCCATTTACCTTATACCCATAATGTTTACACATAGTTTTCAATTGTGATACATTGTAATTGTATTTTAATACATCGTTGTATTCATCATTTCCAAGAATGTAAAAATTTTCTGCACTTACTTTGCGCTTTTTTTTATTTGGCATGGATATGTTTTTTATATCCTTATAATAATGGTGTTCAATATAACGCTTGGGTGATGTGGTAATCAGCAAGTTATTATTATCTAAATCTGTATTAATCATTAATTTAAACATTGTATATATATTTATACTATTTTTATAATTATTAATGATGAATGGAAATTTGGAGGTGTTATAGTTTGCGTTAAGTAATTTAAAAAGTTATTTAAAACTATAATTAGCGATAACATAAGATATTATGATAAAACATAAACCAAATGATATTTTAAACATAGTATATAATTTGTTATCAATAGGTAGTTTGTGTAGTTTATTTATCTATCCTTGTAATGGTATTGAATATAGTAGTTGTAATAAATTATGGGGAGTTACGCAAGATGCAAATGGAAAAATGTTGTATAAAGTAGGAATGTATATGTGTATTGAAGATCCGTATAAAATATATAAAAATATGCAATCTATTTCAGCAATGCCTGTTAACGAAACAATTTCATCAATTTCATCAAATAACATCAGTGGTTTATTGGAAACAACCACTATCTCTCCCATACCTAATAATAATTTAACGCATATTGCTAATTTAAATAACCTTTCTGTTTCTAATTTAACTTATAATAATAAGTCTCAAAATATAAACACAACAGTAAATTTTACTACAGATACATCTACTCACATACCCATACAAACTACTGAAGGACCTTATACAACTCAACCACCCAATATAATTACAGAGACACCCAACGTGTCAAGTAATATAAAACAACCCATCAGTAAAGAATTGAATCGTGAAAATAATACCGATGATAATAATAATAATAATAATAATACTAATCTTAATCTTAATAGTTTACGGTCTACAAAAAAGGTTTCTGAAAACAATACAAACGACATTTTAATCATTGTATTGATTGTTGTAGGTGTTTGTATAGTAAATGTTGCGGTGTGTTCATATCTGTATTTAAGATATAGAAAAATAAAACATTTAAATAGCAAGGTAAAAAACGTAAACGCCGATCTTCCGTTGCCTCCGCATCCGCATCCGCCTCCACCTACTGTAAATAATTTTCAACCATCAAAAAACAGATCAACATTACAACGAGGCGTTAATATGATCATTCCTAAAAAAACCATAAATTCTCATTTAAAAGTGGATACAACCAAGTCATCAAGAGATCTAAAATTAAATCATAAAGCACTTACACCAAATACTCGTAAAATATTCGATAGTTCAGTGGTTTCGATGCAATCGTGGTATGAAGATACATTTAAAAATGAACTTGGTTATAATAGTAAAGATGCCCCCCAACCACCTTCCAAAAAAGCGGAAACTATGAAACCACCACTAAAAGCAACAGTATCTTATAAAAATGGCGAGTTTAAGTTGAAAAACAATGTAAAACGATTAATTAATAAAAAAGAGCAAGAAATTCAGAAGTTTGACAAAAACAAACGCACTTTTGCTCAATAATTATATTATAGTTATTTTGTATAATCAGTATTCTTATATAAAATAACACCTATTTAATGTGTTTCTCCGAGAATCTAAAAATCGCAATTAATATATAAAATTGATTTAAATAAAAGATTGTGTAATATATCATAAAATAATCATGTCAGTCAGTTATCTAATCACCAAAGCTAAATCTTTCAATGCCGATGCCGTTAATTACAAGGCACCCGTTACTAATAAGCGTGGAGGCAAAAGTGTTCAACTAGTGTTGTCTGGGCAACCAATTGTATTGCAGGTTCCTTTGATGTTGACCTGGGGTGTAAATGAGCGTGTTGACGAACAAAGTGGTCGTGTTACATATGATATGGCCTTGGACTTCAGAAATGAAACTAAATCAGTAAACTTGTTTAAAGATGCTATGGCGGCGTTTGAAAATAAGATTAAAGATGACTGTATTAAGAACAGCAAGGAATGGTTTGGTAAAAGCAAGATGAGTCGTGAATTGGTCGATAATCTTATGTATCCAATCTTGAAGTATCCTAAGTTGAAGGATGGAGATGGTAATTACACGGACGAGTCGGATTACAGCCGTTCTCCTACTTTAAAGGTTAAGATTCCATTTTGGGAAGGTCGATTTAATGTGGAATTGTATAATTACGATGACAAAACACCATTGTATATGCCTCCTAAAAGAGATGAGGAATCCACTAGTAGTCCAGTGGAATGTATTCCAAAGGCATCGCATGTAAATGGTTTGATTGCTTGTCAAGGGCTTTGGTTTGCTGGCGGTCGTTGTGGTGTGACTTGGAAATTGGTTCAAGCGTGTGTAAGACCACCGGCACGACTATTGGGAACTTCTACTTGTCATATTGAAGATGATAGTGATGATGAAGAAATGGATAAAAACTTGGCAGAAAAGGAAGCACAAGATGATACAACAAATCATGACGATGAAGACGACGGGCCGGGTCCTTCATTTAAAGAATCAGATGAAGAAGATGAGGAAGAAGTAACGCCAGAAGAAGATGAGGAAGAAGTAAAGCCAGAACCAGTTAAAAAGAAAAAGGTTGTAAGACGCAAGAAACAATAAATTAATTAACTACTAACAACTACAACTATTATATCAACTTACATATAAACAAACAATTAACACAAATAAACAACACTATAAAAAGACGAAAAATTTAAAATAATGAAAATCAAAATACATAAAATATATATAATTTTTTATGTATTTATTAATCGGCAAGGGTTAATTCTATAATGATATTGCTGCGTTGTTTATTGTCATATAAATTGTGCTTATTTGGTATTATTTTGCCTCTATTTTTAAAAACAATAAACTGTTGTTGCTTTGTTATCTTTACATCACTTGACTGTATTTTAAACAAGCTATCTGCAATATTTAAATCCTCATATCCATCTTTAAATAACTTCATAATAGATGATTTATGTTTTATAATAATATCACTGTTTTTAGTAATGCTCGTGTTATCATCAATATCTGGTATATTTTTAATAATCATATCATCTATTACAATTTCTTCATGCCAGAGCGGTATATAATGAGTATCCGTATCCGTTTCTAATTTATAAATATTATCATGTAGTAAGTCGTGTAAAGAAGGGTTCAGTAAAATAACATTATTATTTTTTATTTTATTTTGCATAATCTCCTTGAAAAGGCGTAGATGGTCTTCATTTAAATTAGATAAATAAGAATATTGGGAGAGAAACGCATAAATAGAGCGACACTTTTCAATATCTAATTGTTTAAACAATTTAATAGAATAAGAACTACAGCCTTGTATAATCGAGTTCAATGTTGTTTTAATTGTTATGGGATCGAAATTTTCAAACCCTTTCTGTGTTTTCATAATATATTCTACAAAATGCAAAAGTATAGTTTCATATGTTTCATATGTTTCATATATATCACTGGTTTTGCTGTCATCGCCGCCATTATTGTCATCATCACCATTACTGTTTTTATTGCAGTTATCAGGATATTCTGGCATACGACTATTTTTCCTTAAAAAATCATAACTTTCCTTTATATTTTTAAAAGTTTCCGAATCGCCTCCTTTGTCTGGATGATGTCGCAAAGCTTTTTTATAATAAGCGCGTTTTAATATGTCATCTGTAATATGTATACTGATTCCTATATCTAAATATTTACGAGCAGTCCAAAAGTCCATTATTTATGGTAGTATATAATATATAAAAAATTCTCTCTAAATGGAAAATAGGTCTATAATTATTATTATATTGTGAAAAAAAATGATATATGTCGTATAATAATGGTTCAACATTATTGCCATTTAGTTTGTTATTATCAATAAAATAGTTAAGTGTGTAAAAAATAAATACATAAATATCAATGTTGTAAATTAATAAGTTATAAAGTAAGTCTCTAAGGTTTCCAAATGATAACTCGTGTTTATTTTCAATTACATCAATTAAATTATGGATGTGTTTTTCATGAATTTTATCTAACTTACTTGTATTATATAAAATATTATTTATATTTGTAATTCTATTTGTATTTTTTAAAGTGTCTTCCAGCATTATTTTATTTATCTTGTATTTTTTTGATTTGTGTGTATGTGTTTTGATGCATTGCAAATACGATGTTTTGGTAGGTCTAGACAAGTTAATCAACTGACATCTAGAAAGTATATTATCTGGAATAAAACTAATATGTTCTGTAGTAATAATATACTGTATTTTTATTTTTTTATGTATCAAGTTTTGCATGTAAGTGAAAAATATATCTAACAATTCAGAATGTATTTTGTGGAAATTTTTACACAATATAATTCCAAATTTGGATTTTCTAGAACCGATAATCTCTATAATGTGATAAAATAAATTATTAAACAACACTTTGGAATTACAACCTAATAATTCCATATCTATTTCAAAGTGAACATCACTAATTTTATAAAAATATTCTTTTTTGTTTTGAAATAAATAAGTCATTTTTTTCTCATATTTGCATTTTGTAGTGCTGTATTCTTTTATATATTTCAATGACTGTGAATATTTACCAATACCAGGAGGCCCGTAAAAAACAAGATGTTCATTTATAAAATTTTCTTTTTTTATGTGCTTATGTAAATCAAAGTTGTCAACTTGTTTAATATAATCGTTGAATTTATTATTCATAACTATAATTATTTATTAAATCCTTTTTAAACTTAAATAGATAGTTAAGTTTAAATATATTATTAATAATGGAAACTGCTGTAATTGAAAGTGAAGTTGAATCTCAAAATAAAAAAATAACCGTTGAGGCATTAAGTATTATTATTGAAAATACACCCGCTATCAAAAATATAAAAAAGAAGTTGGAAACTATAAAAAGAAAACAACCTAATTTATACAAGTTGTGGAAGTTAAATATATATCAAAATGAAGTCAAGTTAATAAAATCTTTAGTTGACTGTGATATGATGTTAGAAAAAGTAGATACATTAACAACTACACTTAGTTTGGCAGATATTCAAACATTTGTTGTATTAAACAAGTGTGGGTATACTTTGTAAACGCACTTATATAATATATCATAAACAATTATTATTTAAACCTACGCCCAATATTTATGTAATGTATTTAACAATTCCTAGTAATAAGTTTGAAATCAATAACATAATTATAAGTGATAAATCTAAAAATAATGTAATAGAAAATAGTTTTTTTTACCGAATATACTACTCAAATAACATTGTATCAATGAATGGTATTTATATAAAATTTAATTTATATGATTTAGGCATAGAAGAGTATTATAACAAAATAAAATGTAATTTCTCAAGATATGATGAAAGAAATAAACAAGTCATAAATAAGCTTGTTGAAATAGAGCATGAAATATTGAAAAATTATATTCAATTAACACAAAATCCAGTTTATACTATTAGAGAACAATTGGTTAATTACTACATTAAATTGTTTCATAAAGATAGCAATAAACTACATGGAAATTTAGCTAGACTGTCTGTGGTATTGAAAATATCGGGTATATGGTTGACAAATAAAGAACATGGATTAACATTTCGCTTTATCATAGTAGATAAATAAGCATAATCATAAATAAATTAGTAACTATATTAATTTATTTATAACTATACCATACCCATAGGTATTTATATGTTAATTTACTTTTAGCATTTAATTATAACTATATTTGTCAACTTTTTTTTTATCAATATCGGTTTTAATGTCATATATTAAAAATGCTGTAAATAATCCCATACCAATTATGATTTCAGGAAAAATTTCAGTGCCCATAAAATTTTTCGATATAGTTAATGTGATTTGAATCGCCAAAGACAAAATCGTAATCATGTTTTTAGTTTTAAAATTAATAGGCACCTGGATGCTAGTAAACATACTTGGCGAACTAGAAACAATTAACAAGTAAAAAGCGATTTGTCCGATAACAGCAAAAATGTCAAAGGTATTGTAAAATGAGACAAAAACATTTTTAATCATAGTCCAAGTTCCAGCAGAATCATCTATTGCTTTTGCTATACCTTTAGCAATTTTAAATAAACTTCCTAGTAAAACTATACCAGATATTGCACCCATGGCTATTATTAATGGAAACAGCATATTATCCATTTTAAATCCAATTGTAATTATAGTTGCGGTAATAACTATGTTAAAAAATATCAAAGCAGCCCCGAATTTGTTCATTATATATATTTATATATTTATAATAATTATTTAATGCTGTCGTAAATAAATATGGAAAATAAGTAAATGCGCAAAATAAGTAAATGCGCAAAATAAATTAAATAAATATTATATATAATAAAAATATAATGATGCATCCTATTATAAAACCAGCAAACAATTATGTAATGCATAAAGAAGTAATATCGATACATGGAGTAGATAAAGATAAGTCAAAGTGGCCGAAAAACAACGAGTTTGAAATATCTCTCCCTTATCCACTTCAAAATGTAAGTTATATTAAGTTAAAAGATGTGACCTTGCCTAATTTTCTACATAATATTAGTGAACGAAAGCAAAACTCTAAAATAAGAGTTCAATACGCCAATCCTATATTTGGAACTGCGATGGATATTAATCATCATGCCGGTGATGTAACAGAAACGATTACAGTGCCAGATGGTTATTATACACCGGTGAAACTTGCCAATATGCTACAAAATCTTTTAAATAGAACCATGTATAATCAGTTTAATTTTGAACCTTTTAAAGTAAAATACGACATTATAACCAATAAAATATTAGTAGGCGTTACTGAAGGGGAATTTAAGTTGTTATTAACATACGAGCATGAATACAACGATGAGTTGAAATGCATATATAAGCCTAAATTCAATAATTATATGGATTGGGGATTAGGATGTATTTTAGGGTATGAAAAACAGGATTATACTAGCACTACTTTTAATGTGGCGACGGCAGATAGTTATACACAATTAAAAACAGGATTAACGCTACCGCATGAAACAACTGCTTGGTTGATTCCATCTAAACAACATAACAGTGCTAAAACAACGGTTGCGTATTTAGAATCCCCACACGCGGTTAATACTACAAAATACGATTCAATGTATATTGAATTAGACAAGCATAATTACATAAGTGAAATTCAACCTTATTCGGATAATACTAATGCCAGTTTTAATAATGATTTGGTATTTAAAAACAATAGTGCTTTTGCTAAACTATCTTTGGTGAAAAATAATGTGTTGCAGGCTTCTATTGTGGCCGATCAGTTGTTTCATATGTTATCATTTACTCAAAATGAAATAACTAGTAATTCGCATAATTATAATCCACCTATTAAATCATTAAATAAATTAAAATTTAAGTTTAGACATCATGATGGGACGATGGCGGAATTTGATAAAGCATCTCCTTCGCTCACACTTGAAATCGGATGTTTATTAGATGAACAACCACATCATGGAACGATTCGTAGACAATTTTAAGTAAAATTATATAATATTAACACAAATTACATAATTTTACCCTAAAACACCCTAAAATTACCCTAAATTTTCAAATTATAAACGAATTATCCTTTTAAAAATAAAAATAATATATATTTTGTAAAATCAACTTAAAAAGATGTGGTAATAATAGATTATAAGATGCCAAAAGTATCAAAGAAACCAAAGACTACTGAATCTGCCCCTGCTGCACCCTCTACTCCCGCTCCTGTCCCTGTGGAAGTTCAATCTACTGAACAAGTAGAAGTTCAATCTCTTACCGACCAATTTAATGAGTTGTTGGGACAATTGTCGACTCTACGAACCCAACTTACTAGTGTAACTAGTCAAGTTCGTGTATTGGCCAAGCGTTCTGATCGCGAATTGAAGCAAGCCCAAAAGGCTAGCAAAAAGAAGCGCAAGGCTGGAAACAAGGAACCAAGTGGGTTTACTAAGCCAGCAAAGATTAGTTCTGAACTAGCCGCATTTCTAGGAAAGGACGAAGGAACTGAAATGGCACGAACGGAAGTGACCAAGGAACTACAAAAGTATATTCTTAGCCACAAGCTTCAAGACCCTGCAAATCGTCGCAACATCAACCCTGATACTAAGTTGCGAAAACTTCTAGGAATGAAGAAGTCGGATAGTTTGACTTATTTCAACCTTCAAAAGTGGATGAAGCCTCACTTCAAGACTGCCACTCAGGTAGTTTAATTTACACATAAACAGTTTAACACATAACATGTAAAAATATTCTAATAAATAATATTTGTAATAAAAATTATAAATATTATAGTTTTTTTCTATCAATCTCTAATTTAACAATCTGCGATAACCATCACATCATTAATATGATTCAATCGCAGGAGGATATATGAAATTATCTTGTTCCAGTATTTCGTGTAGTGTATTGTTGTCATTTTGACTTGATATAACATTAGTTTCATTAAATGTGTCATTTAAGTTAATGGTATATAAATCATGAATCGCATTTAGTTCACTAATGGTTGATTTTGTCATAAACTCACTATACTTAACATATTCTATAAAACTGCTTGCTCGATGTGTAGACGCAGATTGTTTGTATTGTTTGTATAGTTTATAATAGTCAAATACGGTTTTAGATGAATGATTGTAATCATTACTAGATAAAATACACATCCATTTAAAATCTTCAAAATCCATGCCTAGGTATTTCAATATTAAATCTAAATTATACTGCAGACAAGTTTCGTTTACAATATCAAGATTTCTATACACATATTTTGAGTTATAAACAAACATATCCATATCATCTGACATACACCCATCTTTGTATATTGTATTTACTAACTCACCACATACCGAATCTGCTTCTTTTGGTGCGATATAGTATTTCATACCATAACTAACCAACAACTTTTTCACATTTTCAATATCCGTTTTTTTTATTTTTGTAAATGACTTTTTCAATTCAATCAACTGATTTTTGTTTGTTTTTATATATTTATCAGTGGAATTATCGATGATGTCGTAATACTTTTTTTTGGCAACATATCGTTGTTCATTTCTATGACGAATTGTTTGTAACTTTATTTTATCGGGTTCTCCATCAAATACAAATATCGCGTCAATATTGTAATGCTTAAAGATGCTGCATAATTTATATATATTTGTTAACAACATGTCTTGTGACTTGTATTTATACAAATATATACTTATATCGATCACAATAGAACGATTTTTCAATTCATTTAATGATACGATATTTACCGCATGCAAAGCGTTACGCTTCAATAGTTTATTTAATAGTTTGATGCCCATATTCGTTATTCTTAGTTTAATTTGGTTTAATTAAATATAATAGTGTTATTATATTATATTTAATTAATTTCAATTTAATAGTTGTTAAACACCATTAATGGTCATCATCATTGTATTTAACATTTTTTTGAAAGAAGGGTTTGATTTGTCTATTTTATCATAAAATACCTTATATTTTTTTAAAACATTTAAAATAGATTTTTTATTGTGGAATTCTTCTATTAACTTTAAAAATCGCTTAATGGTTTGGGGGGTTTTGTCGAAATTTAACAGAGAAGAATTGTTTTGTTTAAAAAACTTGATCGTGTCGTTATTGTAAAACAGCAACACGCCTTTTATAATGTAATAACACAATACATTAGTTTTTTCTTTGTATAAATTACTTTTAATTTTACTATCTACTGTTTTATCCACCAACATCATATAATTCATGTTCATATAATTAAGTATCTTTGTAATTTGAAACATCGTAAACATTTGCTCCGTTAATAAGCACACCTTATATAATTGTAAGCATTCCTTTTTTTTGGATTTTTTATCTAATATCATAAATGAAAATAACAAGCAGTTTAAATTGGTTGTCCACCATTCATTATATGTTTCACTTAAAGCATACTCACTATCTACACAAAATATCTTTTTTAAACTTTTTTTAATTGTATCGTTTAAGTGCATTGACACAAAATCCAAACATAGTGAATGAAATAATTCATGAATTAAACATTTCAACCATTCTTCTTTTCTAAAAATAAGTATTTGACCATGTTCGCTGCAACTATAAGTAACTGCGGTATTTATATTTTCTATATCCAACGGCATTATATTGCTATTGGGGAGCATTTTTTCGTTGTCGTCTAGGTATAAGTATATAGACATCGTTTTTGTTTTAGCAGTAGTGGTTCCGCCTTTACCGTTTTTTGTACTTGCGCCCGTGCCGGCGACATTGTCTGTTGTATATTCTAATAATAAGTCTATTATAGAAATAGCATGCAACATGATATATTTTGTTATATTTTGCTCATTAGTTACATCATTTAAGTATATTGTAATATCTATGTTTTTTAAGGTTAATGTATATACAACAATTTTCGTTGTTTTTTTATATATATTTTGTTTAAATTGTTTAACACAGAAAAAACTGTCTAATAATTCGGTATAAGGTATATCACTTTCTGTTTTAACTGGAATGGTTGAGATATTTATTTTTTTATTATTCATTAATCGACACACTTTTTTATAAGAAATATATAGGTCATTATAAAGATTTCCAATTACTTTTTTTTCAACTGATGTATTCTTACTAGGGATATTTAAAAGGTCAATATTATTTAACAGCGTATTTATAATAAATTCATTTTGACTGGAACGCATATTGTTATATATTAATTATATATTAGTTATAAATTATATTTATATTTAATTATTAATATAATTCGAGATGAAAAATGGTAACACGCAGTTATGTATGTATATGTATATGTATATGTATATTTATTGTTTGTTTTGCAGGTATTTTCTTACTTTCATTGTATCATAAAAGACAATAGTTTCTTTGCGGGAATAGTGAACCAATTTGGCCGTTTTTGTTAGT
>Ga0209307_1001384_pt1 | contig 15232 bp, 11 predicted proteins | sample COGITO_mtgs_1105_FD_185519 | JGI IMG/M metagenome (GOLD analysis project Ga0209307, IMG submission 185519) | Pelagic marine microbial communities from North Sea - COGITO_mtgs_110530 (SPAdes) (version 2) | ecosystem: Environmental > Aquatic > Marine > Epipelagic ... | reverse complement strand
TGTGCAGCGAAAGTTGAACCGCTTCACTGATTGAACATTACCCTAGATACAAAAAACCGCCGCTGATCAGAGATGACCGGCGGCGGTTTTTGTTTGCATAGAAAGCATTAATCAGTAAACACGCACGTCTACTGAGGATTGTCAGCTACGAGATTAATGGCCAATCATCCATGGACGCGAAGGACCATGTCCATGGCTATGCCCTTTGTGATGGGTATGCCCGCACTCTTTTGATTTGCTGTGCGATTGTTCGGCAACAACATGTTTTGGCTTGTTGACGACTTCTGGCTTATCAGCGCTTTTCTCGTTTCTAAAGTGAGCTGTGCGATAATTGGCTGATAAAAGAGATAATGCGGGTGTCGAAACTGCCCGCTTTGATTCTGCTCCGCACTCTGTGCAGATGCTGGGTTCTGTGCACCTAGCCATGCTTTGCCATTCATCGAATGGCCCGCACTTATCACACAGGTAATTATATAATGGCATTATTTTTCTCCGTATTTCAGGTTTCCCGCGAGAGACCATGGTGGATTAGGCCTCCACTGTCTCTCGCGAGAGGCTTGGTTAGGTGCATTCCGCTACGTCGACACCGGATGGGATCGACTGAGTTGGGCCATTAGCATTCGGATTGATATCAAAATCGAATATAGCCGTTGGAATAGAAACCGTGCAGCAAGCGTTGGGAATATCAACGATCCCCGCAACACGTCCTTCGACCGGCGCGGTACCAAGGATCATGTAGGCTTGCTCGCCTGAGTACCCGAACTTCTTGAGATATTCTACAGCGTTCAAGCATGCCCTGCGATAGGCGATAGTCGCGTCAAGATAGTGTTGCTCACCATCATGTTCATCAACTGAAATACCTTCAAAGACCAGATATTCAGAATAATTTGCATCAATGGGACTGGTTTGGAAAATAGGGTTCGTGACGCCATACATCTCCATGCCACCCTTAATGATATCAACACTGATGTCGATCCAGCCCGCCATCTCAATGGCACCACAAAACGTAATTTCGCCATCGCCCTGTGACCAGTGAATATCACCCATGGAAAGACCAGCGCCGTCCACATAAACCGGGAAAAATACTTTGGAACCACGAGATAAGTTTTTGATATCACAGTTTCCACCATGTTCGCGACCCGGTACGGTACGAGCGGCTTCTGCGCCAGCAATCTTGGCGTCTGCTCCAGTCATGCCGCCCATCAGGGCTGTCGTAGTTCCCGCCATGCCATCTGGCAAAGTACATAGTGGTGGCGTACGGGTTGGGTTCGTATCGAAGAGTTTCTTTTCTCGATCATTCCAGGTCTTCAGAAGGTCAGCTGATGGCAGAGTCCCGATCAATCCAGGGTGAATTGTACCCGGAAAACGGACGCCGGGAATATGACGGGAACTCGCATATATACCTTCGAAGTCCCAACATGCCTTGCGCGCTGCGGGGAAGTGCTTGTCCAGAAAACCGCCGCCGTTTTCATGGGCAAAAATACCTGTAAAGCCCCACTCGGAATCTTCCTTGCTACCAATATCGTTGATGTTAACGACTAATAAATCGCCGGGCTTGGCGCCTTCGATACCAAAAGGTCCACTCAGGTAATGTACCTTTGAAAGATCAACATCTCTGATGTCATCAGCACAATCATCATTTTTAATTTGCCCGCCGGTCCAGTCATAACACTCAACCCTGAATGTCTCACCTGGCTTGAAGGTTTCAACGAAGGGCAAATCCGGATGCCATCGATTATGCGTTTTTACGATCTGTTCTTCTGGGAGCTTGTCCATTTCTGCATGGAATACTGTTCTAGGCATGGTTTTCCTCCTCGGTTGATGAATGGGTGGACCCTTTACAAGCTCAAAATGGCAAGTCGAGCATGTCGTCGATTAAGCCAAGAGATAGAGTTTTCAGGGTTGCTTATCGTTCACCGCATTCCGTTCATATTTCTCGCCTTGGATAGTGCTCAAAGAGCATAAATTGCACACCGAGATCCTCATATACGTCATATAACGTAGGGCTCAATTACGACCGGAAATGCGAAAATGGAACTCAGAGTTTTGATCTGAGTAATGATTTCTGAAGGTGCGTTTCGTCGACTATAATTCACGAAGGATACGCGACAGCGCGTCAAGTTGAGGCATCGGTCTGATGATCAAAATTTGGACGAGATAATAACTTTAGATGGGCATAAACTCATGCATTACAAAGCTTTTAACGCCATGGCTGCTGCGGCTGTTCGGTTCTCAACGCCCAATTTTCGGGATATGCGTTCTAAATGTTTATTAATTGTTCTTGGGCTTAACTCCAAAATCTCACCAATATCTCGATTAGCTTTGCCGTTGGCAATCCAAGTAAGTACATCCGCTTCGCGTAATGTTAGTCCAAATACTTTTGATAATCTGGCTTGTATACTTGCGAAATCGTTCTCAATAACGCGTAGCAGATATTCGTCTGCACCACTTTGACCTATATATGATATCAGTACCTGGCATTCGTCTGTATCAGATAGCACCAGTTGTGCCGATGACGTTGCCGTCGTTTGAATTTGATGATTTAGCCATTGTTTTACATATTCAGGCAATTGGAATTCTGAGCCCGCATCAGCATCCATAAAGGGTTTGATTAGTTTTCCTGCTTGTAATGTTTTCCACAATATAGCGCCATCATTGTTAACTGCTATTAGAAAACGTCTAGCTTCATCCATGGCCACATAGGCACTTTGCGCCAATCTGGCATTAGCAAGATGAACCTGCATTCGCGCTATAAGCTCGTCTGGATCTATAGGCTTAACAAGATAATCGACGCCCCCTGCTTGAAAACCGGCGACTATATGTTCCGTGTCGCTTAAACCGGTCATAAAAATGACCGGTACATGAAGCATGGCACTGTTTTTCTTTATTTGACGACAGGTTTCAAAGCCGTCCATGCCAGGCATGACCGCGTCCATCAAGATGACGTCAGGTGTAACCTGATCAATTACATCAAGAGACTTTTGCCCTGACAGCGCCACGAGGACTGTGGCGCCAGTATCTTCAATAACCTCGGTCAAGAATTTTAAAGAGTCGGGCGAGTCATCGACAACTAAAATACTCGCCTTATCACAATGATTATTCATGAGTATTTTCCAATGCAGCCATAAAACGCGTTAACTGAAAATCGCTTACATATCCACGTAGAGTTTTCATGAATAGGCTGCATTCTGGAAACTCATTCTCTAACTCGTTAATTTTTGTTTGGATAGCACGCACATGCCCCATCTGCCCGAGTCTCACGAGTTCTTCAATCTCGTGAACCGGTAGGGGTTTTAAAATATCTGCAGACGTCTCGTTTTTCGGGTCTGAAAAATCGATTAATCCCTCATAAACCCATTCGATATTTAAATTGTTTTGGAGCTTCTCTAAGAAGCGGTCATAGTCTATCGGCTTCATCAAATAATCATCGAAGCTTGATTGATCAATTTTGCCATCAATGCCTTCGACGGCATTGGCAGAAATCATGATAATTTGTGAAGCATTGGTGATGACTTCACGCAAAACTACTGCCAAATCTAACCCATTCATACCCGGCATTGATATATCGAGCAGACAAATGTCAGGACTATGATTTCTTGCTAGCTGGAGGCACTCATTTGCATTCGCCGCGACCAACACCGTGAATCCGATGGGTTCGAGAATATCTTTAATCAGATTGCAGTGGGTTGGTTCATCATCGGTGACTAAAACCAGAAGACGCCTTCCGCGGTACCCAACAATCGCTCGGTCACTAATATGATTTTCGTTTGATGTCTCGATTTCAACGAGCGGTAACAAGATCGAGAACTCACTGCCTTGATCTAATTCACTTTGGACGGAAACCTTTCCTCCCATCCGCTCAGTCAGAAGTTTGGTGATCGCCAATCCTAAGCCAATTCCATCAGACTCAGAATAGATTGACGAATTGGCCCGTTCGAATGGCACAAAAATTCTTCCTAAATCATCTGCGTGAATGCCGATGCCCGTATCGCGTACAGACAATTCGATTGAATTTTCAATGCGCTCCACAGTTAGGGTTACTTGGCCAGTTGGCGTAAATTTAAAGGCATTGGACAATAAGTTAATTAAAATTTGGCGTAGACGCTTCTCATCAGAGCGAATGATTTTCGGCAAATCGGCTGCAACCAAAAATTCAAAACTGACGTCGTTTGCTTTTTCTTCAAGTCGAAACATTTCGACTATTTCCAACAAAAACGTCTCTAGACGGAAATCCTCCTCAACAAGTGAAAAGTGTTCCGATTCGATTTTTGAAATGTCCAACAAGCCATCGACCAATCCTGCCAAGTGCTCCGAACTACGGCGAATGACATGAACTGCATCAACTCGATGTGCAGGGATTGACTCGTCCCGTTCAAGCAATTGTGAATAGCCGAGGATGGTATTGAGTGGTGTCCTAAATTCATGATTCAGGCCAACAATATATCGGCTTTTTGCAGAATTCGAAGATTCAGCGGCCTCTTTTGCTTTTTGAAGTTTTACGTCAGTAATCTTGTGCGCATCGATTTCCTTGTACAATAAATAAGTCTGTCGGGAACTCTCATCTTGGGCAGCCTTGGCGCTCTCGCGAGCAAGCACAAACAGCCACGTCGCAACTCCACTAATAATCACAAGGATGAAGAATATCTGCCAAAGAGTTCCTTGAATGCCATCGTGTTGCAGCCAATCTTCGATAGTAGTCTGTAAATACACGAGGCCAAGGACACCACCAATAACAACACAAAAAAGAAGTTGCATTCCGATGTAATGACCAATGCTGGAGTTAAGTCGGATAACAATCCATTTTGGCAGAAACGTGTTGAGCAATGCCAAAATTTGATCGGTATATCGAGCGTCCGTTTTGCAGGAATCATTGCAACTGGCGTCTAACGAGCAACACAAAGAACAAATATGTCCATCATATATTGGACAGCCTGCCATATCTTCGATCTCGTACGTTTTTCTGCATATACAGCATTGGCTTTCTGTAGCATCGCCAAAGTCACCATCTGGCTCACGCGCCAAATAGTACTTCCCACGGGTGGCAAATGCGATGACAGGCGCGGAAAAAAACGCGGTGCCGAGGGCGAGATATGCCGACAGTGCTTTCATGACCTCGCCCAGCACACCGCTGTATGAAATCATTGCCGCGACTATCGCTATGGCAATAGCTCCAACACCAACGGGATTTATATCATACAGATAGGCACGTCGAAATTCGATATGGCGCGGACTGATCCCTAACGATTTATTGATTAAAAGATCAGATGACAAAGCCCCCACCCAAGCCACTGCGATGATAGAGTATAATGCGAGAATTTGTTCTAATGCCTCATAGACACCCAAGGTTATGAGTAGGAAAGCAATCGTAACATTAAAGACGAGCCAGGCGACACGCCCAGGATGACTGTGTGTCAGGCGGGAGAAAAAATTGGACCATGCAATTGAGCCCGCGTAAGCATTAGTTACATTAATTTTGACCTGCGATATGATGACAAAAAGTGCCGTTACGGCAATTACCATGACAGGCGATGAGAATACAAACTGAAAGGCCACCTGATACATGTGTGACGGGTCTACGGCATCCTCAACTGGCACGGCCGACTTCAATGCCAAAAATACTAAGAAAGAGCCGACGGCAATTTTCAAACCGCCAACGATAATCCACCCCGGCCCAGCTGATATTAAGGACACCCACCATTGCACACTGTTACTTTTGGTTTTTGGAGGTAAAAACCGCAAGAAATCCACTTGTTCACCAATCTGCGCCGCCAGCGAAAAAATCACAGCTGAGCACGCGCCAAATAAGAGAATGTTGAATTCACCATTTGCGCCATCTGAGCGTCCCGTAAATTCTGTCCATTCTGAAAAGTACTCAGGATGCTGCGCGGCGATAAATCCAAAAGGCAAGATATGAAGCAGCAGCCATAATGGCTGGGTCCATAGTTGTAGTTTACTGATAAACGTAAATCCGTACACAACCATTGGAATGATGATGATTGAGCTAAACAGGTACCCCGCAAATAGAGGCACATTAAAGAACAATTCGAGAGCTGTGGCCATAATTGCGGCTTCGATTGCAAAAAAGATGAATGTGAAAGATGCATAGATCAATGATGTAATTGTCGAGCCGATGTAGCCAAATCCAGCGCCGCGCGAGAGTAGGTCGATATCCACCCCGTGTTTTGCCGCGTAATAGCTGATGGGTAGGCCAGTTACGAAAATCAAAATGCAAACCGCAATGATAGCAGCCATAGCATTAACGTAGCCGTATTCCAGTGTGATCGATCCACCAATTGATTCTAGCGCCAGAAATGAAATAGAACCGAGTGCCGTATTCGCAACCAAATACGGTGACCACTTTCGGATTTTTTTCGCCGTAAATCGTAGGGAATAATCTTCAATTGTCTGATTTGAAACCCATTGATTATAATGCCTGCGAATACGGACTAGTTTCTGTTGCTTCATATATTGGTTCGCGCCCTATGTAGGATAGGAATATCCATCTGTGACAGAACTGACTATGTTGCTTGTAATTCACCCATCTATATTTGCGGGCTGATTCTTATTTTATTTGATAGATAATTATGTATCGCAATGGATATTGAAGTTTTTCTTTCACGGGTCCAATGAATACCTTTGTAAGAAAACCCCCTCAATCACTCATCAGTATAGGCCATACGCTACCATCGTCCCAGAGACATCTACCGTACGTCAAATGACGTATGACAGCCCAATAACGCCATCAATAGTCAATTGACGTATACCTCCGCAAATGCCGCTGAGTTATAGCTGTAGGTTCTGTCATGTCGTGGGAATGACAATCAGCAAACGCGGTCAACGCGTTGCACAGAATTCAAGTGCGGGTCCCTCACACGTCAGTTGCTGAGTAACAAAATCTCAATCAAACAGGGATATAAAAATATGTTTAGAATTAGCAAAAAACTCGAATATCGACATCCAATGTCTATCATCCGGCGCGGGATCATGCTTGGAATAGCAGCCTTGCCAGTCATGGCTCTCATGGCCACCAGCTCTTATGCAGCAAATGAGAAATATCCGACCAGTGTCGTAAACACGACTGGTCTGGCAGTTACTGACGACAGTGTGACAATCGGTATCCTGCATTCAATCACAGGATCCATGGCAATCAGTGAGACGGGCTCTGTGCAAGCTGAGAAATTGGCGATCAAGCAGATCAACGAGTCCGGCGGTGTTCTTGGGCGTCAGGTTAAATGGATCCAGGAGGATGGTGCCACAGATTGGCCGAATTTTGCTGAAAAAGCTAAAAAACTGATTGTGAACGATAAAGTCGCTGCGGTAATGGGGTGTTGGACATCTGCTTCGCGTAAAGCAGTTCTCCCAGTTTTTGAGCAGTACAACAACATGCTTTACTATCCCACGATGTATGAAGGCTTGGAAGCTTCAAGAAACATTATTTACACTGGTCAAGAGGCCACTCAGCAGATTCTAGCTGGCATCGATTGGATCATCAAAGAGAAGAATCCAAAAACTTTTTACTTTGTTGGCTCTGACTACATCTGGCCTCGCACTTCATTTAAGATTGCCAGAAAGCATATCGAGAAGGTGCACGGTTTAAAGGTTATCGGTGAGCAATACTATCCGCTCGGTCATACCCAGTTCAATTCAGTCATAAATAAAATGAAGCTGAAGAAACCTGACGTTATCTTCTCGATTGTGGTCGGCGGTTCAAATGTTGCTTTTTACAAGCAAATCACAGGTGCCGGGGTTGATCTCACCAAGCAAACGGTCATCACCATTTCAGCTACGGAAGATGAAGTTCGAGGGATTGGCGGAGAAAACATTGTAGGCACTTACATGTTCGCAAAATACTTCCAAAGCCTACCGAACGAGAATAATCAAAAGTTCATCAAGGCATTTAAAGAAATGTGGGGCGACGATATCGTTATCGGCGATGTTACCAACAATGCCTACCTTGGTCCTTGGCTTTGGAAAGCGGCCGTTGAGAAAGCGGGCAGTTTCGATATCGACAAGATAAAAGCAGTAAATGGATCGGGTATTGAGATGACCAATGCTCCAGAAGGATACGTTCGTATTCATGAAACGAACAATCATCTTTATAGCAAATTGCGTGTCGGCCGTGCTCGAGCCGATGGTCAATTTGATGTGGTGTATGAATCTGAACTGAAAGAGCCGGATCCTTTTCCAAAAGGATACCAATAAGAAAAATGGCGACTGGCCTGGAGCACACAGTTCGTGCTTCAGGCAGACGCTTATCAATTGTTACCTGAAACAGAAAACATCTGGCATTCTTAGGCCAGGCCGAATCTCGAAAGGCCAATCATCATGTTCGAATATACTTTTGGCGAACTCGGTTCCATCTTTGCGATGCAAGGATTTGCGGGACTAATCCTCTTTTCAGTCTTTACTTTAATGGCGCTTGGATTAGCCATTATTTTTGGACAGTTGGGCGTCATTAACATGGCTCATGGCGAATTCATGATGATCGGCATGTACGTTACCTACGTTATATCGACGTTTTTTGCTGAATATTTACCCAGTTTATTCGGAATTTATTTCTTCGTGGCGATGGGGGTTGCCTTCCTAGTAACAGCGTTGCTTGGCGCGTTCGTGGAATGGGCGATGATCCGCCATCTTTATCGTCGACCGCTTGATACGTTACTCGCTACATGGGGCTTAAGTCTGATCTTACAACAAAGTGTACGCGTTGTGTTTGGTACCCGCGAAGTTGGAGTCGTAAAACCTGAATGGATGATGGGTGCTGTTTCTGTCACTGACATGATCGACGTTCAGACATATGGAATGGTAGTGATGGGGATCACGATCTGCCTGACAATTGGTGTCATGTTTATGATGCTCAAGTCGATGTGGGGCAAACATGTCCGTGCAGTTGTACAGAACCGTGAAATGGCTTCTGCCGTTGGAATTAATACGGCACGTGTTGACCGGATGACATTTGCAGTTGGTTGCGGCATTGCCGGTATTGCTGGCAGCGCCTTTACGATGATTAGCTCTACGGCGCCGGATGCAGGTCAGCACTACATCGTTGATACATTCATGGTCGTGGTTTTTGGAGGTGCAGCGAGCCTTTGGGGAACAATCGCATCTGCATTCTTAATTTCACAGGCGCAGTCGACATTGGAATTCTTCATGACGGGTTCAATTGCAAAAGTTGTGACGCTACTCGCCGTGATTGGAATATTGATGATACGTCCACAAGGACTGTTCAGTCTCAAGATACGCAGTCGCTAAGGAATATACATTATGGATAGATTGTTTCCAAAGAAAGACCGACTCAGCTTTATTGTGATTGCTGTATTGCTCCTTGTAATATTGCCTTTAGGGCTGGACGTATTCCGTCTTAACCTTGTCAGCAAATACCTTACATTTGCATTTGTGGCCATTGGTCTCGTGATGTGCTGGGGTGCCGGTGGCATTCTCAGTCTTGGTCAGGGTGTGTTTTTCGGCCTTAGTGGGTATTGCATGGCCATGTACCTCAAGCTTGAGGCAGCAAAGGCCGATATTGGTTGTACACGTGCTCAGCAGGAAGTAGGTGAATGCATTGTTCAATCTACGCCTGGGATTCCTGACTTTATGGATTGGGCCTCAATGACTGAATTGCCATTCTTCTGGCTGCCATTCGAAAGTTTTCCCCTCACCATCGTCATGATTCTAATCGTTCCGACGATACTGGCTTACTTTGTTGGTCTCGCCATGTTCAAGCGTCGTGTTGGTGGTGTGTATTTTGCCATTATGACACAGGCCATGGCTGCGGCTCTCAGTATCTTGATTATTGGCAACGCGGGTTACATCGGTGGCTTTAATGGCATCACTGATTTGCGGACACTTCATGGCTGGGACATTCGTACTGATGACGCCAAGGTGGTGTTTTATTTTGTGACAGTAGTCTTGGTACTGATGGCGTTGTTCGCGTCGCAGCTTATTCTCAAGAGTAAACTCGGAAGGGTTCTCGTGGCAATGCGGGTTCACGAAGATCGTGCCCGCTTTTCCGGATATGACGTCGCCAACTTCAAGATATTCGCGTTTTGTTTCGGTGCGTTACTCGCAGGGATCGGTGGTGCGATGTTTACTCTTAATGTTGGATTTATTCATCCCACCTTCGTTGGGATTGTCCCATCGATCGAGATGGTTATTTTCTGCGCAGTCGGCGGACGGTTTTCAATCTATGGTGCCGTATATGGTGCCCTGCTCGTGAATTTGGCAAAAACGGTGTTTTCTGAAGCCTATCCAGAACTTTGGCTTTTTGCCATGGGGGCCATGTTTATTGGTGTTGTGATGGCATTCCCAGAAGGCTTGGCAGGTCTTTACAAAGTTTATATCGAACCTCACCTCCTAAAGCTTCAACGCAGCGGAAAACCGCCTTCTGCGACAGAACCGGCTGAATAGAGGAAATGAAAATGGAAAACGCACATCTTCAAGGCAGCATTCTTTCTGTCGAAAACCTCACTGTTTCTTTCGACGGTTTTAAGGTCGTCGATGATTTATCATTACAAATTAAAACGAACGAGCTTCGTGTTATTATCGGCCCAAATGGTGCGGGCAAGACAACTGTTCTCGATCTAATCAGTGGTCGGACCCCTGCAACATCAGGATCAATTAAATTTCGTGGTCAAGAGCTGAGAAATATGAAGGAGCATGAGATTGTTCATGCTGGTATCGGTCGGAAGTTTCAAACTCCGTCAGTATTCGAAGATTTGACGGTTTTCGAAAACCTTGAAATTTCGTTTCCTCGCGGTCGGAATGTATTCGGTTCTCTCTTCTTTAGACGAGATAAAGAAGTGCAGGATCGTATTCAGGAAGTTGCTGAAACCACATATCTGGATGAAGTGCTTCACTCTGAATCAGGCTCACTAAGTCACGGACAAAAGCAATGGCTAGAAATTGGCATGTTGTTGATTCAAGATCCGGCTCTTCTGATGCTGGATGAACCTGTTGCAGGTATGAGTAAAAGTGAACGGGTGAAAACAGGTGATCTGCTTCGTAAGATCGCCCAGGGTCGATCTGTGATTGTGATCGAACACGATATGGCCTTCGTGAAAGACATCGCACATTGGGTAACCGTTATGCATCAGGGTAAAGTTCTCTCTGAAGGGGAAATGGATGTGGTGCAAAAGGATCCCAAAGTTATCGAAGTCTATTTAGGTCATAGTTAAGAAGGAACACGACGTCATGATGAATATCAAAGACTACGAAGTATCGTACGGGCAAAGTGAAATCCTTCACGGGATAAATATTGATGTTAAACCAGGTGAAATCGTTGCCGTGACCGGTCGAAATGGCATGGGTAAAACCACGTTGATGAAATCGATTATGGGCATTACGCCATGCAAAGCTGGCTCGATAATTTTTGATGGTGAAGACATCACAAATTTGCCCACTCATGAACGTGTAAAAAAAGGCGTCGCCTATGTTCCTCAGGGACGAATGATTTTTTCGACGATGACTGTAGAAGAAAACATAGAAACTGGACTGGCTGGGTCAAACAAAAAAACTATTTCGAACGATATTTATGAGCTTTTTCCTGTTTTACTCGAAATGAAAGACCGTCGTGGTGGTAATTTATCGGGAGGACAGCAGCAACAACTCGCGATAGCACGAGCCCTTGTATCAGAACCTAAAATACTTCTTCTTGACGAGCCGACAGAGGGTATTCAGCCGTCTATTATTAAAGAGCTTGCTCAGGTTCTAAGGCAGATTAGAGACGAGCGTGGTCTCAGCATTTTATTCTCAGAACAAGTTCTGAGTTTTGTCATGGATGCCGCTGATCGCATCATTGTGATTGAAAATGGAAGCATTGTTCATGAAAACAATCGCACCGATGTCGATGAAGAGACACTTGTGCGATATTTATCTGTGTAAATATTCGATGGAGAGTGTGAGATTTGAACTCACGGTTCCTATATTAGTCTCTCACGACTTTTCTTCCGCTTTGGGACATAAGCAGGCCTTCCATAGGTTTGTAGTGATTGTCCGCTGTTCAGCCCTCATCGTAACAATTCTAAAAGTAATCATTGGACCTGGGTTAATACACAGGTGGCGGTTCCGTTGAATATAACCCGATTTGTTGATTCGCTTAGCAAAATGCCTCTGTGTCTTTCGACAATCAATTAGGCTCTGGCCATAACAACAAAAACAAAAACCGAAAGCTGCGTCACTTTATAATTTTTGGCAGAGTCCGGGGTGGTGCGTTCCCCGTGGAACTTAAGGTTCAAGGAAGGACCCATGCTTTAAAGCCTTTAGACGTTGGCTATAATTAAATTATCGGCCTGTCGGGCATCATCACTGTTTGACGTCAGCGCCTATGGAACAGATTAGTGTGATTGCATAAGAGAGGATTTCTGGTTCATCGTAATGACCCGAAGGGGTTTATCTATAAACCGCTTCATCTGTTTATTTGCCTTTGACCGTGTGGTGAATTAACGCATTGATGCCGGCCCTGTATTCACTTGAATATTAAGATCAAAGGTGAAATAATAATTTATCATCAAGAGTAGGGTTTGACGCCCTCGCCAACCTGCCAAACCCGGCAAGGTGGTGTCCCGAAAGGGAGATGTGGCCAAGGACGGCAACTAAAGGGGTCCACCGCCATTTAGAATGTCAGCCTTCCTCGGTTTAACCGTAGGGGGATTTTATTATGTCTACCGAACTTAACCGCCGTGATTTTCTCAAGGTCGTCTTTGCAACCACTACTGCCGCCGCAGTATCTGGAGCCGTGCCACTATGGCCTGCGGATGCTATCGACCGCCCTGTCTCGAAACCATTTAACCTTACCCTCGACGACAGCCATTATCTGGTTGATCCAAGCTTCGACTATGGCTCGGTCAGCTTGCCAACACACAGGGAACACCTTTTGCTTGAAGGCCTTGAGGGAGACGATCTTAAGAATGAGTTGAACGAACAATTTTGGCAGATTGAACACCTTTTAAAAGACCCTAAAAAATGGAGCCTTGATGAGGTCGAGGGCTGGCTTGATACCGAAATTGAACATGAAGATTTAAGCGCGTGGCAAGCTGCGCAATTTAGCCCGTATAAATCTGGGCTGGACATCTATCAACATCTTGATGTTGAAGCGGCTGATACCCTCGGCCTTGAACTTGTAGAGGGGGACCATCCCGGTAGCAGCTTTGTAGGCGTAGCGTTTTACGGAGATGTAGATGAACTGAACCGCCAGCTTCAGAAGTTGGGCCTGAACCTAGTCGTCACGTCAAGCTGAACCAAAACGAAATTCTATATGGGGAGATTTAATCTTAATTGCGCCCCCTGCATTTCGCTAAAGTCGCTAAAGAGAAAGGAAATGATCTATGAACTCGATCATTCAACTTGCCCCAGGCATCGACAAGATCGCCGAGGGTAGCCTTTATCCACATCAGGCGGACGGCGTTGCATTTTTGCTGTCTAAAAAACGGGCGATCCTTGCCGACGATATGGGCCTTGGTAAAACGCGTCAGGCTATTGTTGCTATGGAGGCTGGATGTCCGGAAGGAATTGTTCTGGTTGTCTGCCCTGCCTCCCTGAAGCTCAACTGGAGGCGCGAGATACTAATGGTTGATAGCAACGCCTCCATTGAGGTGCTGGGGGTCGATAAAGATCAAACCGTCGCCCCTCGCTGGATCATCATCAACTACGATATTCTGAGTAAATATTCGGATCGCCTCCATTCTATCGATTGGGCCGGGATCATCCTCGACGAAGCCCACTTCATTAAGAACGCCAGTAAGCGGACCACTCATTGCCTAAAGCTATTAGGCGTCCAGGCTGAAGCCCATGCTCCACTGATCGGTCCCGACTATGTGTTCTTGCTTACAGGAACACCTATGACAAACAGACCCAAAGATCTGTTTAACCTGTTTCGTTGTGTCGGCCACCCAGCGGCGCGGTCATTCCTGTCATTCGCCAAGCGGTACTGTGATGCCTATCGCAACGATTTCGGCTGGGTCACTACTGGTGCGTCAAATCTAGATGAACTTAATCTCCTGATGAAGGAGACATCCATCCGTAGGATGAAAGACGAAGTTCTGGATTTACCACCCAAGGTCCGAGCCTGGGTGCCGGTAGACATCTCGGCCAGCAAGGCCGCTCTCAACGCTATTGATAGTTTTCTGATGTGGTATTCGGAGACGGACCCGTCGAAGCCCAACGATACGGAGTTTCTGGCCCGACTGACCAAGGTCCGTACCTCACTGCATAAAGCGAAGTTTAAGGCCGTCGCGGAACGTATCGAAGATGTTATCGCAACAGGCGAGAAGGCTGTGGTATTCACGTGCTTCAACGATGGGATCGAGCGTCATAAGAAGAAGCTCGGCGATCAGGCAGTGACCATCACTGGCTCAGACACTTCCAAACAGAGGATGAAGGCCGTAGACCGCTTCCAGTCCGACCCGAGTGTTAGGGTCGCTCTCTGCAACATCATCGCAGGTGGCGTCGGCATCACCCTGACGGCTGGGACACATGTCATCTTCCAAGACCTGGACTGGGTTCCTGCTAATCATGCCCAGGCTGAAGATCGATGCTACCGGATAGGCCAAGACCACCGTGTTACGGTGGAATACTTCCACGCGGAGGGAACCCTTGACGCTTATATCGCGACATTGCTTGAGCAAAAAATGGCAATGATTGCCGCCGTTGAGGCCGATGAAATCCCCGACCAGACCATCCTCTCGGAGATACAGGATGGCTTGAGGCAGCTTGCTCCGGCCCTCATGGAGGAAGCTAGGGCAGCAAGGGCGACAGGTGATGCTGCTACGCGGCTCGACGAACTGGCGAGTGCAACACCCCGACCAAGTTCTAAGGCGGAGCCTCTACTGAAAACGGGTAGCTGGGAGTTCACAAGTTCACGTGATCCATCAGCACTATATCGTGTGACGTTTGGCCGAGCTGGGCACCTGGAATGCTCATGCCTCGGTTTTACGTATCGCGGTAATTGCAAGCACACCCGCGAAGTGCGAGAGAAAATCTACGAATGAGACATGGACTGATCCGCCTAACGGACCTGGGAGATTTATTCTGAATTGCGCCCCCGGCATATCGCCAAAGCCGCTAAAGAGGAGAACGACCAATGACAATTAAATCAGTTAACAAACAAGAAAATGGCGGCGTAGAAGCTGAACATTTTGAGGTCTTCGTTGATGATAACTTCCACTACATGGACGAAGACTATCGCTATAAGGCTGGTGAGTTTTTGAACTATGACGAAGCACTCAACGAGGCAAAG
>Ga0209307_1001383_pt1 | contig 15234 bp, 15 predicted proteins | sample COGITO_mtgs_1105_FD_185519 | JGI IMG/M metagenome (GOLD analysis project Ga0209307, IMG submission 185519) | Pelagic marine microbial communities from North Sea - COGITO_mtgs_110530 (SPAdes) (version 2) | ecosystem: Environmental > Aquatic > Marine > Epipelagic ... | reverse complement strand
CAAGATGGATGTCGACCATGTGGATCGTGTCGTATTGGCTGGCGCGTTCGGCACCCACATAGACCCAAAATACGCGATGGTTCTCGGCATGATCCCAGATTGTGGCCTCGACCGAGTATTCTCAGCCGGGAATGCCGCTGGCACGGGCGCACGTATCGCCCTATTAAATCAACAAAGCCGTGACGACATCCAGCAGATTGTTAAATCCATCACCAAGGTTGAAACAGCGGTGGAGCCACGTTTTCAGGAACATTTCGTCAAGGCTATGGCGATACCGCATGCGGATGCACCCTACCCTCAACTTGAGTCAGAAATGCCTGAGCTCACATTGAGACGTTCAGCAGTCGCAGCATCAAGCGATCAAGATGGCGGTCGACGTCGGCGGCGACGGTCACGTTAATCCAGTCACATAATTCCAATAAACCTTTTGAACGATTTGTGTTTTCTCTGATTTCCTCGTACCAGAGATGATGACTTCTGAAGATCCCAAAGAATGGCATAGACGAACCTGGCGCATCGCCCTTCCGGTGATGATCACGAATGTATCCGTTCCTATCTTGGGGATCGTCGATACCGCCGTAGTCGGCCGCCTGCCAGGCCCCGAATTTGTCGGTGCCGTTGCCGTAGGCGCGTTGATCTTCAGCATGCTTTATCATGGGTGCAACTTCCTCCGTATGGGGACCACAGGACTTACAGCTCAATCATTCGGGGCCAAAGATGGAAGCGAAGTACGCACATGGCTTGTTCGAGCCCTGTTCTTAGGCGCTGTGATTGGCATCCTCATGATTGCAGCTCAATGGGTTATTTTTGAAACTTCGACACTGATCATAGGCCCAAGCGAAAAGGTTCGCCCCCTCACCGAAGAATATTTTTACATCCGTATCTGGGGGGCACCTGCCTCATTGGCAAACTATGCCCTGCTCGGCTGGTTCTTTGGTGTCCAGAACACGCGTGCAGCACTCATCACGCAAATCTTCATGAATGGCATGAATGTCATCCTGGATTTCTGGTTCGTTATGGGGCTTGGTTGGGGCGTTGCCGGTGTCGCATGGGCAACTTTGATCAGTGAGATTTCCGCCGTTGCCCTGGGTCTTATCTTTGCTGCACAGCACCTGAATAAACTGGGCGGTCGCTTCAAGAGGGCAGACATCATGCAGGCAGCCCCCTTAAAACGGATGCTCAGCGTGAACCGAGATATCTTTATCCGCTCAATGTGCCTTCAAACCGTGTTTATCGTTTTGACGTCCATAGGCGCACGGATGGGCGACACAGTGCTCGCAGCCAATGCTATCTTGCTTCACATTCAGATATTCACATCACATGCACTCGACGGCTTTGCAATGGCCGCTGAGGCACTTGCTGGTGAGGCTAAAGGGGCAAAGTCTAGGAAAAGATTTGATGCAGCCGTGCGCGCATCATCTATTTGGTCGCTTATCGTTGCGGTATTCCTTTGTATCGCAACGGCTCTTTTGGGTGGTGCCGTCATAGACCTGTTAACGACACAGGAAAGCGTTCGCGCCGTCGCAAGACAGTACCTCATCTGGAGTGTTTTCTTGCCCCTGTTATCCGTCTGGAGTTATCAGCTCGACGGTATTTTCATTGGGTGTACGTGGTCCCGCGAAATGCGGAATTCCATGATCCTGTCGTTGACTGCATATTTAATTGCATTGGCGGCCCTCGTCCCTGTTTTTGGCAACCATGGGCTTTGGGCAGGCCTTGCAGTGTTAATGGTGGCGCGAACCATAACGATGGGCTGGATGCTGCCAAGACTTCAAAAGACGATTGGCACCTAAGGTCTCGCCCTAATCTATCTGTCGCTCAATACTTGGCGTCCGGCTGAAATGCTCGCGGTAGCATTTAGAGAAATGTGAAGCGGACACAAATCCGCAGGCCAATGCGATACTTAGAATTGGCAAACTCGTCTGACGCAAAAGGAAACGTGCGCGATTAAGGCGTAAGGACAGATAATACTTGGTCGGTGCTATACCTAAGTATTTTCGAAACAAGCGCTCAAGCTGACGTGTAGAAAGGCTCACAGTATCGGCAAGCGTTGAGCAGTTCACTGGATCTTCTAACGAGACTTCCATTTGCTGGATAACCGCTAATAATTTTGGATGTGACACCCCTAAGCGCGTACGGAGTTCCATCCGCTGACCTTCATCCCCCTCACGAATGCGGTGGTGCATTAACTGATCTGCCACACTCGCAGCGATCGCCACATCATAATGCAATGCGATCAAGCGTAATGATAAATCAAGTGCGGCTGTACCGCCTGCACATGTGAAGCGTGTACGGTCGATTTCATAAAGTTCTGAAACAACCTCAATATCCGGGAACTCCTCAACAAATGAGGGTATATTCTCCCAATGAATTGTACAGCTGTAACCATCCAGTAAGCCTGCTGAAGCCAGAACTTCTGTGCCCGTACATATGGCACCAATACCGGTGCCATGTGATGCAAGTCGCCGAAGCTTTTGTAATATTGGTTTTGATATATGATTTTTTACGTTCAGACCCGTGCAGACAAATACCGTCTCAAGGCCATCAATATCTACAATACTGCCATCAACATTTACCGAGAGACCGTTGCTGGCAATAACGGGTTCACCGTCAATTGAGAAAACATCGCACGCATAGAGTGCTTGTTCTGCCAGTCGATTGGCCAAGCGAAACGGTTCGACACCGGCGCTAAATCCGATCAACGTAAATTCGGGTAAAAGTATAAACCCGATCCGATGTGGTTTGGTCCCATTCGCGCTGCCAAACATGGCCAGCTTCCCTTTATGACTGTCCTTATGACACAGTTCTTGATTTACGTTACTGCAACTATTGGCATCTGAAAACACAGAAATGACAAACACGTGACAACCATTCCGAAGCACGCTACGCATGAGTGAGCAACGGTTACAAAGGGGGTTCCAATGCCAAGTTTTAGCAAGCTAGAATATGGCCGCAGACTAGATCTCGTGCGCGCACGGATGGAGCAAGTAGGCTTCGATGTCCTGTTAACAAGCAACCCAGCAAATATGAATTATTTAACCGGCTATGATGGCTGGTCGTTCTATACGCCGCAATTGGTCGCCGTCTCTTTAACGTCTAATGAGCCCATCTGTATTGTTCGCGGGATTGATCAACCCGACGGAATGGTGACAACACATCTCGGTCCCGACAACATGGTTGGCTACCCAGACCATTACGTTCAGGCAGAAGATAAACGTGGAATGGGCAAAGGTCGCATCGCTGTCGATATGGATGCCTACTACTAGTCAGCCCGCGCGCATGCAGCGTTGGTCGCCGCCTTACCCAACGCGACGTTTGTTGATTCAAAGAATATTGTGAATTGGGTCCGCATCATTAAAAGCGATGACGAGATCGCATATATGCAAGATGCTGCAAAACTTGTTGAACTCGCAATGCAAGCTGGCATTAACGCGATTGAGTCAGGCACGCGCCAATGCGATGCCGTCGCAAAAACCTACAGCGCACAAATTCACGGCACAGACGCGTTTGGCGGTGAATACACATCTTTAGTGCCCATGTTGCCAAGTGGTGTCGGTACGACAACCCCACATCTGACCTGGAACTCTGGGCCATTTAATCATGGAGAAGCAACCATCCTGGAGTTAGCAGGTTGCCGAATGCGTTATCATTGCCCAATGTCCAGAACCGTCCATCTTGGCCCCCCACCGCCCCGTATGGCCGAGGTCGCAGACGTCACCGTTGATGCGTTGAATATTGCAATTGAAGCCGCAAAACCTGGTGTGACGAGCGAAGAAGTCCATCAGATGTGGAATACATACGTAAAAAGATATGGGATCGAAAAAGATTCACGAATGGGATATTCAACCGGCCTTAACTATCCCCCAGATTGGGGTGAGCATACACTTTCAATTCGTCCAGGAGACAAAACCATACTGCAACCGGGGATGACCCTTCATGTAATACCCGGCATATGGTTAGATAATTGGGGTATTGAAATTAGCGAGACGATCCACATTACAGATCAAGGTGCAATGAAGTTCTACGACTTCCCCCAACACCTTGTGGTCAAAGACTAAGTCTAAATGAAAAAGGCCAGTCTACTAGACTGGCCTTTTCTCACAAAGATAAAATCAAACGATCAGCCTGGGCTCATGCCCCGAAGACGCTCTGAACGACGACGAAGAAGTTCGACCGTCGCCAGCAAGCAAATCGAGATACAGATCAAGATTGTTGCCACCGAGAGAATTGTTGGGCTGATTGACTCGCGAATACCTGCCCACATCTGACGCGGGATGGTTTGCTGTTCAACGGACGCGACGAACAACACAACAACCACTTCATCGAAGGACGTGACGAACGCAAACAACGCGCCTGAGATCACACCCGGCAAAATAAGCGGCATGATAATCTTAAAGAACACCGTCGTTGGATCAGCGCCTAACATTGCACCCGCTCGTGTCAGTGAATGGTCGAAGCCACTCAATGTCGCTGTAACTGTAATCACAACGAACGGCGTGCCTAATACGGCATGCGCGATAATAACCCCCAAGTACGAACCTGTTAGTGGGATGTAGTCGTTCATCGTCGCATAAAAGAAGAAGATACCAGCCGCCGTAATAATAACAGGAACGATCATCGGCGATATCAACAATCCCATGAAGAGGCCTTTATTCGGCATTTCAGAACGTGATAATCCCAATGATGCCAAGGTACCCAAGACAGTTGCTAAAATCGTTGCAAAGAACGCAATGAAGAAAGAGTTGGCAATCGATCTCTGCCAAATTTCTTTATTCATGAAGTCTTCATACCAACGCATAGAGAACGCTTCAGGGTCCAGAGACATCATCCCAGAGGTAAATGTGAAATAAGGTTCAGCATTAAAGCTCAACGGGATGATCACCAGAATTGGCGCAATCAAGAACAGGAATATCAGGCTACATATAGCTATATAGGTCCAATGCCAAACCGTCTCGACAGGGCCGGCGTGATCGGGAAGTGAGATTTGACTCATATCTGGTTATCCCATCTGCAGTCGGTCAATGCCGACAAGTTTATTGTAAACCCAATATAGAAGAACAACGCCCAGTAACAGCAGGCCACCTAGTGCCGCAGCCAATCCCCAGTTAAGAGATTTTTGCATATGGAACGCAATCATATTGGAAATCATTTGGCCATCCTGGCCACCAACCAAGGCTGGTGTGATATAGTAACCAATCGCAAGAATGAACACCAACAGGCAACCAGCACCAACCCCCGGTAACGTATTCGGTACGTATACACGCCAAAATGCCAAGAACCTATGTGCACCCAGTGATTCAGCTGCACGGAGGTAACTCGGCGGAATGGTCTTCATCACGCTATAAAGCGGCAACACCACAAATGGCAGTAGAATTTGGGTCATCGCAATGACGGTACCCTGAGCGTTAAATATCAACTGTATTCGTTGCGCATCGTTTATAATACCAACCCAGACCATCAGATCGTTCAACACACCTTGAGTTTGTAAAAGCACAATCCAAGACGTGGTACGAACCAACAAAGATGTCCAGAAAGGTAAAAGCACCAAGATCATGAGCATGTTTGATTGTCGAAGCGGCAAGCTGGCTAACATGTAAGCAATAGGGAAACCTAATATCACACACGCCAGGGTCACCAAAATACTCATCCACGCTGTACGCATGAAGAGATCGACGTAAATCTGATAGTTTTCATCTATTTGTACAACGTTACCTTCCACGTTCAACTTACGGTCCACCGCGGCTAAATAGTTAACCGTTGTGATCGTCGGTGAAAGGCGCTTGAGGGTGGCCCATGTCTCAAGCTCTCCCCACTCAGACCGATAAGCGATAAATTGTTCTTTAAATGGAGGCCCCCAGCGGGCTGCTTTTCGACCTGTGCCTGTAATAACACTACGAAGCCCCGGTGTTTCAAAATTAAGACGCGTCGCAATTTTACCGATTTCGCGGGTTTTACGTGCTGCCACTAGATCGTTAGCCAGAGCTGCGAACGCCTCTTCACTTGGGACTTCTTTCACATCCCAGTTTTCAAGGATCGCAACGGTTTCAACCATATGTTCCGCAATCAATGGATTTTCCACCGAGCGGTACAACATCAATGCGATCGGATATAAAAAAGAGAAAAAGATAAATACAAATAAAGGCAGTACCAGGAGAACAGCGCGAATACGCTTTGACCGTTCTGCGTTTGCCAGCGCTTCTTTTAGTGGTCGTCCATCAACAGTTGTTAGCAATTCGCTCATCTCGCCACCCCGATAACTTAAACTATATGGCCCGACCATCTATGGGCCGCTTTGGCAAAAAGCAACAAACGATGCCGAGAGCGACGTTAATATCGCCCTCGGCTCATTTGTATTACTTAGACAACCAAGCGTTGAAGCGATTGTTCAACTCGTCTTGGCGATCAGCCCAGAACTCAAAATCGTTCTGGATTGCTGTCTTGAAATTCGCAGCAGCTGTAGGCATGTGAGGGCCCATTTCAATTCCAGCTTCTGCATGCTTGCCGATAAGTGGGATTGATGAATTACGAACTGGACCATAAGAAATCCAAGCCGCTTGAGCAGCAAGACGCTTTGTGTCCGTTGAGAAAGCAATGAACTTCATTGCTGTGTCTTTGTTCGGTGCGCCTTTTGGCACAGCCCAAAGGTCAAGGTCATAAACTTGACCATCCCAAACGATCTCAAAAGCCTTACTTTCAACAGCGATCGCGTTGAAAATTCGACCATTGTAAGCTGTTGTCATTGCAACTTCGCCATCAGCCAAAAGCTGTGGAGGCTGCGCACCAGCTTCCCACCAAACAACAGAGTCTTTAATGCTGTCGAGCTTAGCGAACGCACGATCAACACCGGCAGGTGTTTCAAGCATTGCATAAACCTTATCGTTTGATACGCCATCAGCGATCAAAGCCATTTCAAGATTTGCTTTAGGTGTCTTACGCATACCGCGCTTACCAGGAAATGCCTTAGTGTTAAAGAAATCAGCCATTGTTTTTGGGCCGCCACCAGGGAACTTACCTTTGTCGTATGCATAAATTGTCGACCAAACGATCGTACCGACAGCACAATCTGTTACTGAGCCATCGATAAAGTCTTTTTCAGCAGGTGTACCATCATCACCCTTTGGTAGGATTGCAGGGTCAATTTGCTCAAAAAGGCCTTCGTCACAACCGCGAACAGCGTCAGACATCTCAAGGTCAATGAGATCCCATTTCACGCTACCGGCTTCGACCTGCGCTTTAACTTCAGCAAGACCGCCTGAGTAGTTCTCAGATAAGATGCTAATGCCAGTCTCTTTAGTGAATGGCTTGTGATAAGCTTCGACTTGAGACTTGGTGTAAGCACCACCCCAAGACACAACCGTCAAGCTCTCTGCGCTTGCAGATGAAGCCATCGCTCCGAGAGCAATTGCTCCCGCAGCTACGAATGTCGTAAATTTCAATTTAGTTGTCATAAGTAACATACTCCTTGTTACGTTGAGTTATTGTAAATTTAGCGAGAAGCGCTAATCGCCTCTCCCACCCGCAAATGCGGGAACGAAATGAGCAAACCACTCATTCCTCTACCGGACTGCTTAAACGTCAAGAGCCTGGCAATCTTCCATCGACCACCCAAAGGTCACTTCAGTGCCCTTTTTGATTGCCGACAAGGCTGAAGCATTCGCGACCTTAACAACAAACTCATCATCACCGCACACAGATGCACGCGTACGAATATGGTCGCCAAGATAGATCAGCTCTTCAATTTTTGCTTTGAATACGTTCGGGAAATCACCCTCGTTCGATGGATTGACCATCACACGTTCAGGACGAATGGACAGTGTTGTCTTATTGCCCACACCCTTTGTATTCACGTTCAGCGCACGAATAATCGATCCATTAACATCAACAGTTAATGTGTCGCCGCTTGCTTCTTTAATGTCGCCCACAAGTGTATTGTTCTCGCCAATAAACTGAGCAACAAACGCATTATCAGGGCGTTCATACAGTTCATCAGGTGGAGCCAATTGCTGAATGACACCATCGTTAAACACAGCAACACGGTTCGACATCGTCAGCGCTTCTGATTGATCGTGGGTCACGTATACGACTGTAACACCCAAATTCTCGTGGATATGCTTAATCTCGTATTGCATTTGCTCACGCAACTGCTTGTCGAGCGCACCAAGCGGCTCATCCATCAAAATAAGCACGGGGTCAAACACAAGCGCACGGGCCACGGCAACACGTTGTTGCTGTCCACCAGAAAGCTGTGCTGGGCGTCTATTCCCAAATGCACCTAGCTGAACCATATCGAGCGCTTTATTAACACGCGCCTCAATTTCGCTTTTCGATGTTTTACGAACTTCGAGCGGAAACGCCAGGTTCTCAGCAACTGTCATATGCGGGAACAGCGCATAATTCTGAAAGACCATACCAATGCCACGCTTGTGCGGTGGCACATTGTTGATCGGTTGATTGTCCAAGAAGATTTCGCCATGCGTTGCAGGCTCAAATCCAGCAAGCATCATCAGGCATGTTGTCTTTCCAGAACCAGAGGGCCCGAGCATGGTAAGAAATTCACCACGAGCCACATCAAGATTTAGATCTTTAACAACAAGTATTTCGCCATCATAGCTTTTTTGAACGGACTCGAACCGAACGAGCGGATCATTATTTTCCGTCATGCTATCTTATACCATCCCTATTATTCATTTGTGTCACTTCTTCAGAAGCGATCATTTTATCTGATTACTGCAACATGCTTGCAGTATGATTTCAAGTGCAGCGATGAGAATGTTCTAATTCCGACACTTTCATGACTCGTCCTGTTTCCTGGGAAATCTCTAAACTTAACAGACAGCCCTAGTCATCAGCATTGCAGACGACAATTCACTTTGGCTTCATCATAAATCAGTATCAGGCGATTCAACTGAGCGTTGTCTACTTGCTAGCGCAAATTTCATAAATATTGCCAGCAGAAACGCCAGAGCGATCCACCAACTCTGCCACATTCCATAGGCCACGAACAGCCACCCTGCAGCAGGTGCCATCGCAAGGCCACTTACCCAGCCATCGTTTGTAAATGTGGCTAACCTGTAGAATACGAAAAACACAATAAAAGCCAGCAATGCCGAACCTGGAACACCAAGCTCAAGACGCGCTTGTAAGGATATATTATGTGGATGCAATGGCATCAATTCCATATTCGAAGCAAGGCGATGATCTTCTTGGGCAATGTGGCGAGAAGCACCGAACCCCCATCCCAACCAAGGCTTTTCATCAATTTTTTCTGTAGCGAATGACCACATTGCAAGGCGATGACGTGCAGAAGGTGGCATTCCCAAAGACTCTTTATTAACACCGGAAGGTGTTGCGAGTGAACCCGCCCCAGAAATTTTTATCAAGGATGGTGCAGCAATAACAAGTGACGCAGCAATAATGGCCATTAGCACGCTGGCTCGCCGCCCACCGATTTTTCGCTCTGTGAAAACGGATACCCAACGACTAAAGCCCCAATAGCAGCTAGGCTTTTTAACTCTAAAAGGAGGAAAAGTATGCATATGCCTAAAACAGATAAAAGGGCATTTTTTTGCGAAGCAATAAGATAAACGGCCAGAAAATCAAAGATAGAACGACTGCGTTATTATTGAGTGTTGTTAAGGGGTCAAAAGAATAACTGCCCCATAATGATTGCCCTGTAACGTTCGCATACAAAGTCGCGAGCACGATAACACCGAAACCGATGACACCGCTTGATCCACCCGTTTTAATCAAGTTTGGTGAATCCATTTTTGCGAAAAAAAGTGTGCCCCACCATGATAAGCAATACGACTTTCAATATACTCTGTTGCAATGCTAAATAATCGAACGCCCAAAAACCAGTAATTGCCAACCACGCACTAAACCCTATCAATAGGAAGAGCGTCGACGACGCATTTAACCTTAAAGCACGAGTGTTACGGATATTTTTAATAAGCTGGCTTACAAGAAATAATATAAGAAATAAGACAGCGCTTTTTGGGATAACAATGACGAAACACAAAAAGATGCTAAACAAACTACCTGAGTATAGGTTTGCCTTAATCGATAAATTGCTCATTACACGATCAAGCATATAAAACATCTATTTAATAATCATCTTGCAACATTAAATTATCATACCTCTAAAACACACTTTTACTATTATTCATGACACAGTTTATAAACATACAATTAGACTTGGAGTAATAAATTGGCCCCTGTCAGCCGCAATGCAAAACCTTAGTGCCATTTATCGTCAAATTGGAGAATCATTTAGACTATGTCTCTGCCAGAATCACCCTATATATATGGAAAAGACGATCTTATTGTTCCCGTAATTCTATGCGGCGGATTTGGGCGGCGTCTCTGGCCTTTATCACGTCCTTATTGGCCAAAACCTTTTTTAAATTTCGGCGCCACTGAAAGCCTTTTACAGGAAACAGTTCGGCGTTTCTCAGGCCCAAACTTTCATGCGCCCATTATTATCTGCAATGAAGAACATCGCTTTGGAGTTGCAACTCAACTTCATGAAATCGGCGTGATACCGCAAGCGATTATATTGGAATCCAAAAGTGCCGGAACAACAGCTGCGACCTTATTCGCATGCCAGTATCTTTTTCAAAATGGATACCAAGGAAACGTCATCGTTTCGCCTGCTGATCATCATGTTGATTCTACAGAGGACTTTCAGCATGTCGTACTTGAAGCCTGCAAAGTAACATTAGAGCATGAGATAGTACTTCTTGGAATATCACCTACGCGGGCTGCTGATGATTTTGGATATATTTCTATTTATCCAAAGCATGAGACCGACTTAACTTTCACTCACAAAGTAGAATCTTTTATTGAGAAGCCATCAATTAACGATGCTCAGCATTTGATCGAAACAGGACGCTCCTTCTGGAATTCAGGTGTGTTTATTTTCGATCTTGCCCTATTTATGGATTTAGCTGAAACGCTTGTACCTGACACAAACAATGACGCAGCTCTTGCTGTCTCTAACGCCAATATTAATATTGATTTTATTCGTTTGGACGCTGAGTCAGTTGAGCAAATTAAATGTCCATCTTTTGATGTTGCCATTGCTGAGAGTGCCACAAACGTTGGGATGGTCGAATTCAATGGCAACTGGCGAGATATGGGTACGTGGCAATCAGTATGGGACTCTTCCCAAAAAGACAAAGATGGCAATGTTCTTCTTGGTAATTCGATTGCAAATGCGACCACAAACTCAATTGTTATGAGTGATGGCATTAATATTGGTGTCGGCAATATGGATGGTATCGCGATTATTGCATCCGGTAATCACGTTACGGTTTCAATGTTAAATGATCCAATGATGTCGTCACATTTAGCAGATATTCAAAGCCAAGATAGTAATGCTGAATCAACATTAACACCGACTAAACTTCATAGAGTTTGGGGAACTTTTGAGATCATTCGAACAGAGCCAAACTTTCAAATCAAGAAACTTACGATCAAACCTGGTCTCAGGCTTAGTTTGCAACGCCACCAACACAGATCGGAACATTGGATCGTATTATCTGGCTGCGCGACAGTAACTATCGGAGAAAAAACAGAAGCCTTATTACCAAGCCAATCAACTTTTGTGCCACAAGGCACCCTTCACCGGTTAGCTAATAATTCTTCTGAGCCTTTAATTATCATCGAAATTCAAACAGGCAACTATCTTGGAGAAGACGACATAGAGCGCATTGAAGACGATTATAATCGAGCATAACGTCACATCTTTGAGTGCACTCCTGCCCGCATAAGAACTTCCGTTGTTTTTCTGGATGTCTCTGTCCATGAATACGTAATTGACTGTTTTTTTTTGCACGCTTTCGGAATTCTGTTCGTAGTGCTCCATCATCAAGAAATCTGGCTATTGCTTTAGATATCTCATTTGGGACTAGTGGGTCGACATAGACGACCGCATCACCAGCAATCTCAGGCATTGCCGCAGCATTTGAGCAAACAATTGGACAACCACATGCCATAGCCTCGAAAAGTGGATTCCCAAACGTCTCAACCGTTGATGGAAAAGTAAAAACGCTACAATTTTTATAGAGTTCTTTGAGTTGATTGTTTTCAACATGACCAAGAAATTCAACTGAACTGGCAGGCCAAGTTATCATCCTTCGATTTTGCTCAAGGTTTATATCTACGGGTATCTCAACCGGGTTCAATCCAGCCGCCGCTTAGAACGTGAAGCGGGACGTAATGTTGAAGTGATATGGTTGACAGGTCGCCTGGTCCTGGACCACAAGACGATTACCAACTTTCGTAAAAATATTGGTCCGGCGATCCGTAAAGTCTGCGCTCAGTTTGTTGGATTATGCCGTCAGCTTAATCTTTTCGCCGATGCCAGCGTAGCAATTGACGGAAGTAAGTTTAAGGCGGTTAACACCCGTGACAAGAACTTCACCCGCGCCAAGATAAAGCGCCGTATGTATCAGATCGAAGAGAGTGTTGATCGTTATCTGCATCAGCTTGATAGCGCCGACCGGCAAGAACCTTCGCCTACGCGAACGATGACGACGGAACGCTTGAACGGTAAAATCGAGACCCTCAAAACCGAGATGCACCGCTTACAACAGCTTGAAGTCGAGATATTGGCAACACCCAGCCAGCAGATATCCCTGACGGATTCCGATTCCCGTTCGATGGCCACAAGTGGCAAAGGTAGCGGCATGGTTGCTTACAATGTGCAGTCCGTCGTAGACACCCAGCATCATCTGATCGTTACCCATGAGGTTAACAATTCTGGCTCAGACCGTTCTCAACTCTCCACCATGGCGAAGCAGGCACAAGCGGCCCTCAAGACAGATAAGCTGGATGTTGTTGCTGACCGGGGATATTTCAAAAGCGAAAAACTCCTAGCCTGCGATAAGGCAGGCATTACAGTTACACTTCCCAAGCCGATGACCTCAGGCAACCGATCCAAGGGTCGTTTCGTGAAACAGTACTTTCGCTACATGTCTGATGAGGATGTCTATGTTTGTCCCGCTGATGAGCGCATGACATATCGCTACACAAACGTGGAAATAGGCGTGACCTTACGCCACTATTGGACCCATTCTTGCCAAGGCTGCGCCATCAAGGCCCAATGCACCACGGGCAAGGAACATCGGATTACACGCTGGGAACACGAACACCTTCTTGAGGAAATCCATCAACGTCTTAAAGAACATCCCGAGAAAATGAAGCAGCGGCGCGAGACGGTCGAGCGCCCGTTCGGAACCATCAAATCTTGGATGGGATATACACACTTCCAGATAAAAACGCTGAAGCGGGTCGGCACGGAAATGGCGGTGCACGTTCTCGCCTACAATATTAAACGTGTCATCAACATCATCGGCATCCGTCCGTTGATCGCGACGATGAAAGTGGCCTAGACCCTGTCAGTGTCGTTTTTCGCTTAATATACCGGCTAATAACTCATCAGAACGTCAAAATCCGCCTTCACCAACTCGAAGCAGACAGAAAAACCAAAAACCTGGCTCGGCATCGCCCCAATCCCACGGGCGTCCTATATGAGAAAATCCAGCTGGGTTTTGACACAGCCTGGACCCAAAGCAGAAGATTCCAAACTTAGTAGGCGTTCATCAGCGCAATAGATTTTTTAGATAGCGAACGAATGGAACGATGTTTCGGATTTGCAGATAGAACGCTCGAAGAAATGCCTTGCGACCATACGCCCTTGATGATGGCCCAACGATATCAATAGGTGATTTGCCAAACTCGATCGATAGAAATTTAGCAATTTCTGGTCGTTCCAAGATCATCAACGCATGATCAAAGTAGCCAAAAGATAAGGCGATCAGGGATAGCTTCAGAAGCTTTGCAACATCTCCACCCAAAGTATCCGGATCACGAAAATAGAGATAATCCGCCTGCATGATCTGCGCTTTTGAATATGGTGGATTTCCGGACGAATAATAGGGGTGTATTAAATGCCCATGGCGCCGCCAATGGGCTGGCTCGGTAATGTCCATCAATTCAAAACCGGCTTTTCCTAGGAAGAGATCAATATCTCTAGCCAGCGGCTGACTGTTACGAAACGGCAAAAAAGAAACTTCAGTTTTAATCGCCAGCACGTCACTTATTACGGCGGGAGACGACATGAAAACGGCTAATTCTGCCCCTTCAATATCTATCTTCAAATAATCAATTGATTTGAGAGCCGTTTTTTCAAGAGCGTCTTGCAGGCAAAGTGTTTCTATTTGCTCGGTTCGTTCAATTTCAAAAAACTGTGTCTTGTTAAACTTACGCCCGATTTTCGTATTATGTTTTAACAAAGAGGCTGATTGCGGATCTGTTGGTATGAAAAGTTTTTGGCGTCCAGATATATTTCCGACACCATATGGCAAATGTGTAATCGATCTCCAAGGCTCAATCGGGAGGTGGAGTAAACGTTCAAATTCTTCTGGATCAGGTTCGAACCCCACAACATCTACCGCGAAGGCAATGGGGTATAGGTCGTCCTGAAAACCACCTCTGGAACCAATGTCAAAATATGTCAGGCCATAATGCCTTCCAATATCGGCAATTGGATAAGAAGAGAAAATATTTTTCATCGTGATTCCAAATCGTCACCATGTCTATTACCTGCCAATAAAGAGTACATGACGTGGACTAGAATATCTATATGTCCATCTTTGGCTTAGCTAAGCCCAGAAGAATAAGGTCTGAATATAACTGGAAAGCGGAGATTTTAGGGACCATATACAAATCTAGAACAAACGAGGGGCAGCAACTGAAACGAAGAGAAGGTGGCAGCTGTGTAGTATTTGTTGTGATATAAGCTTATAGATTGTAAAAACAACATAATAATTATAGTTATTTATCATGTTAATTCTAAGTACGCTCCTTACGCCATCCGCCCCCTAATTACCACTATGCGTCTTTAGTCTCGAAAAGGCCCGCATTCTTGCCGACTTAGGACACATGCATCGGAACCGATACGCACGTATCTGATGACTTGACCTCATAATCTCGGGCGGGCTGTTGATCACGATGGCGAAGTGCTAGAACCTTTTGTCACTAAACGTTACGATCGCAAGTGTGCTCCCGGTTTCCCCAAAGAATCAATAAACCGATATGGTTCGCAAAAGTGATCGCAACTAATCGGCTGCGCTCATATCAGCTGCAATGGCTCGACTTGAGAATACCTATAAGCAAGAGACGGGACGCTGGATCAATAACCGAGTTGAGAATTTTCACCTATTATTTCGT
>Ga0209307_1001382_pt1 | contig 15236 bp, 8 predicted proteins | sample COGITO_mtgs_1105_FD_185519 | JGI IMG/M metagenome (GOLD analysis project Ga0209307, IMG submission 185519) | Pelagic marine microbial communities from North Sea - COGITO_mtgs_110530 (SPAdes) (version 2) | ecosystem: Environmental > Aquatic > Marine > Epipelagic ... | reverse complement strand
ACCCTTTAGGATCCGTGGTGACCGGCTCGGTGGCAGGCCTTTTGGCGTTCAGGGGAAGGACACCGGCCAATAACGTGCCGGGTGCGAGAACGTCCGGTTTAATATGACCTGAACGAGTAGGGCCTCGCCCTGAAAACGGCGCAACGTCACTCCAACTCTTCGTGTCTTGAAAGTCGGCCGCACCGACACTGATGAGCCAAGGATTATTGCCAGGCGCGGTGACAGTGCCTGCCGCGGGCCCATTATTCCCTGCTGACACGACGACCACGAGACCGGCATTCCAGGCGGCGGTTAAAGCGCGGTTTAGGGGGTCAATATTATAGGGTAGCTCCGCAGAGGTGCTTATAGAGAGATTAAGCACTTTTAGGTTGTAGCGCTTGCGGTGATTCACAGCCCATTGAATGCCCTCGATGACATCGAGAACATTGGCTTCGTCCTCAGTGTTAAAGGCCTTAATGGGGATAATCGTAGCATCCGGCGCAATGCCCTTAAACGAGTCTCCAAAGCCGCTCAGTAAGCTGGCGAGGTGCGTGCCATGCCCCGAGTGATCGGGCACAGCACCTACGGTTTTCATAATTGCGTTGTAGCTCACGACGACCCTTGGAGACCAATCGTCCCCTTGGGTTGATGGCTCAAGACCGGTATCGATGAGGGCAATGCCCACGCCCTTGCCGGTGAGGCCGTGATTGTCAGCGCCGATAGAGCGCATGAGCTGTAGGTTGACTGATGGGCGAGACCTTGACGCATCCAGCCAGTCGCGAACCTCGCGCGTCCCGTCGTTAGATGCCAAGTTAGCACCCGAGCTTTCAGACACGACCACGCGCTCAACACGCCCATCGATGGCAAGCTGTGTTAACTGACGCGATGACAGCGCAGTACCGACCGCATTGACCAATGGGAGCTTATGGCTGACTGCGCCGCCAACGCTTTCCACCGCGAGTGCGGCATTGTCTGCTGTGTCTGAGAATACGATTGCGGTGAGGCTGCGCGTTGGTAGGACGAGACACCCCGTCAGTAGCAGGCAGACCAGCGATACAGCCAGCACGCGCGCAGCACCTGGCGACATCAGTCGTCGAGCTCTAGCCCAAGTTGGCTTCTGAAGTCCTTCTGGCAGAGCTTCACCAACTCCTGAATAGGCACGGGCGGTGAGATGAGGTAGCCCTGAATTGAGTAACAAGCCCTCTCGCGTAGATGCATAGCCTGTTCCGAGGTTTCGACGCCTTCAGCAACCAAATCGAGCCCAAGCGCCTGACCCATCGACACAATCGCATTGACAATACCGTTACCCGCCTTAGTCCCAATGTCGCTCACAAACGCCTGATCAATTTTGAGCGTATCGATGGGGAACCGGCGGAGGTAGTTGAGTGACGAGTACCCAGTACCAAAGTCATCGATGGCGAGTTTGAATCCAAGATTCTTGAGCTGCTGTAACTTTCCAATGCTCTCTTCACCACTGTGCATGATGGTGCTCTCTGTCAGTTCCAGCTCAATTTTGTACCGAATTTCTAATTGCTTAAGCGTCGTTGTGAGGCGCTCGACGAAGTTACTCTGGTTGAACTGGAGTGGCGACAGATTCAGCGCCAAGGTCATTTTGTTAGGGAGTTGTCCGGCGTACTGTTTCGCATCTTGATTGACCTGGTTAAGAATCCAGTCGCCTAAGTCGCTGATCACCCCGCTGCGTTCCGCAACCGGGATAAAGCGCTCGGGCGAGATATCGTTACCGTCTTCGTTTTGCCATCTAACGAGTGCCTCTGCACCAATGATCGCACCGGTGAACAAGTCGACCTGTGGCTGATACACCAAAGACAGGCCAGTGCTTTGTAGGGACTTTCGAAGCCCTTGCTCTATTGATAGCTCTAGGGCGGAATCCGCCGCGATAGTTGTGTCATAGAGGCGTGCACGCTGGCGTCCTTCTGCCTTTGCGGCGTAGGCCGCAGCGTCGGCTTTGGTGAGGATTTCCTCGGGTGAGCGACCGTGCTCCGGTGACATGGCGATCCCAATACTGGGTGTGATCACTAACGCATGACCGGGAATCTGTATGGGTTCAGACAGGCAGCTGATGATGTGCTCTGCAATGCTGATCAGCTGTTCTGAGCCCTCTGGATTTCTCACGATCAGAGAGAACTCGTCGCCACCGGGGCGCGCGATTTCAAGCGCAAACGCGTCCATGGGAAGCGCTCTCTTCGCGCCAGGAAAGTCCGTTGCTATAGGGCCGATTTGGGCCGCGCAGGTTTGAAGACGCGACGCGATGCGCTTGAGGACGACATCCCCCCGGTCGTGACCAATTGAGTCATTAATGCGTTTAAAGTGATCGATATCGATCATGATTAAACCGACTTGCCCGTTCATGTTTTCCGAGCTGACGAGGTTGCGCCGGAGTTGTTCCGTAAAGCTTCTGCGGTTTGGAAGGTCAGTCAAATGATCAAAGTAGGCCAGGTAGCGGAGGTGATCTTCCTTGGATTTAAGCTCCTTCAAGGTTTCAGCAGAGCGGAGCATGTACCGCACAAGTCGGCCTAGCAATGGCCAGTTCAGAGGCTTGGTAATGTACTGAGTCGCACCTGCCTCAAAGCCCATGTCGATGGTTTCTTGATCGTCTGCGCCGGTGACGATCAGCAGTGGAATGTCTTTTGCGTCATCCCGCGCGCGCAGACGCCGGCAGGTCTCGATACCGCTGATGCCGGGCATGTCGACATCCATAAAGATAAAGTCGGGACTGTTGTTGGAAACAAGGTCCAGTGCTTCATAGCCGTCTCTGGCTTCCAGCACACTCATTCCCTCTGACTCCAGGCACTGTCTCACTAGGAGACGCTGCATGCTGTCGTCCTCGCAAATCAGAACGAGCGGACTGTCATCTGCTTTAGTCACTAATCGAGCCTTCCTTGGTTGCGCGCCACGCTAAAAGTTGGGCGTGCATTATTGTTAAGCCTGACGCATCGGGTGTCGTAAAACTCATCGCGTTTCACCAAAATTTGGATTGCCAGATGCCACAGTGATGATATGAAGGTAAACTGCGCGCTGGTCATTGGGAAGGTTTTTTTGAGTGTCGATCGCCGATCAAAAGCTTCAAGACATCAGGATGCGAGTGCAGTCACATTTTGCGGCGGCACCCAAGCGCATTGATCCGCAGCGCAAAGCCCAGCTCGAGGAGAAAATTCGTTCCCAGCTTGAGCAACACAATGCGGTGATTATTGCCCACTATTACACGGCGCCTGAAATTCAAGCGCTGGCTGAGGCGACGGGGGGATGTGTCTCAGACTCCTTAGAGATGGCCCGCTTTGGCCGAGATCACCCCGCGCAGACGCTGCTCGTTGCCGGTGTTCGCTTCATGGGTGAAACCGCAAAGATTTTGACGCCACATAAGCGGGTATTGATGCCTACTTTGGAGGCGACCTGCTCGTTAGATGAGGGCTGTCCCATTGACGAGTTCGCCGCTTTCTGTGACGCCCACGCTGATCGGGAGGTTGTGGTTTATGCCAATACGTCTGCGGCTGTAAAAGCCAGGGCCGACTGGGTAGTCACGTCGAGTATCGCGCTGGATTTGGCGGAGCACCTTGCCGAGCAAGATAAAAAGATTTTGTGGGCGCCTGATCGTCACTTGGGCGACTATGTTCGGCGAGAAAGTGGTGCCGATATTCTCGTTTGGGACGGCGCCTGCATTGTCCACGAAGAGTTCAAAGCAAAAGGTATTTTAGATCTCAAACGTGTGCACCCTGACGCCGCAGTCCTGGCGCACCCCGAATCGCCCGCGTCGGTACTTGAACTGGCTGATCACGTTGGATCGACCACGCAAATCATTAAGGCGGCGGCTCACCTTCCAAACGAAAAGTTCATTGTTGCGACGGATCAAGGCATCTTTTATCAGCTCCAAAAGACCGCCCCTGATAAGACGTTCCTGATTGCACCCACCGCGGGTGAGGGTGCGACCTGTCGAAGTTGTGCGAATTGTCCGTGGATGGCGATGAACGAGCTTGAGCTCCTTGCCGAAGTGCTCGACAAGCCGCAAGGGCGAGAGATTGTTGTTGATCCGGTTTTAGGGGAGCGCGCCATGCAGCCACTCGATCGCATGCTGCAGTTTGCCCAGTCGTTGGGGACGGGGGTCGTCGGTCGGGCTTAAGAGTTTTCTAGCTCGTCTCTGATGTCCATAACGTCGCGGAGTCGTTCGTTGATCATGGCGGACTGGGTAAAGTTGTTGTTGACCAACTTAAGCGCGTAATTTAACTGCGTTTGCGCCGCATTAAGCGCGCCGACCAAGATAAAGTACTCCGCGCGCGACTGGTGCAGGCCCACGATATCGCCTGCGAGTCCTTGAACCTCCGCGAGTCGATACCAAACGCCAGGATCTTCAGGCTTTCTCTTGCTTTGATCTTTGAGCAGTTGGGCGGCGACATGCGGAAGGCCGGCCTGCCAGAGCGCATCCGCATAGGCCATGGTCAGGGGGTGGTTCCCGGGCGACAAGCTCAAACGATTTTTGAGTCGGCGCAATGCGCTCTGGTGTTGTCCCAGAGCAGTGTCTATTTCACTACTGGCAAGAATAAAAGCCAAATTGTCAGGGTCAGGTCGCATGGCTTCGTCGAGCGCTTTTCTTGCCTTAATGGGCTCACCTGCCTCGATGTACGCCAGTGCCAAACCGTACCAACCTGCGGCTGCTTCGGTACCACCTTCAAGCGTCTGATCGGTAAAGAGATTTATCGCCGCAACCGGTGTTTGCGTTAACTGCTGACGAACGCGTGCTTGCATGAGCGCAAAGTCGAAGCTTTTTGGTCTGATCACGCGCCGCTCGGCACGCGCGCGATTGCGCATGTCGGCAACCCGTTTTTCTGACAATGGGTGCGTTCGCAGGAATTCAGGGAGTCGATTTGTACTGTACAGTCGATGTGCGGCGAGCATGCGTTCGTGCATGTCGGCCGCCGCGTGCGGGTCCCTGCCGGATGCAACCAGTGTTCTAAGTCCAATACGATCTGCTTCTGACTCGTTGGCTCTACTGTATTTAAGACGCGAGTCTTGAGCGGCGGCCTGCGTCGCAGTCATGGCTGCAAGTCCGGCGTCTGAGCCTGCGGTCGCCGCCAGCGCAATACTGGCGACCAATCCGGCAATGGTGAGTATGTTTTGGTTTTGCGAACGTTCCCGTTGACGTGAGAAGTGGCGTTGACTGAGGTGGGCAACTTCGTGCGTGAGGACCGCCGCGAACTCATCTTCAGTCTGCGCATGATGTATGAGTCCGTTGTGAACACCGATGATGCCGCCCGGCACGGCAAACGCGTTAATCGTTGGGTTGTCCACGACAACAAGTTGCAGCTGCCTGTCTCTTAAGTCACTGTGCAATACCAGTTCAAAGACGAGGTTCTCAACGTAGTCGTAAAGTAGTGGGTCGTCCAAGACGGGCGCCTGGGCACGAAACACTTTAAGCCACAAGCGGCCCAAACGACGCTCATACTCCTCAGAGTACAGACTCGTACTCGAGGCACCCAGATTTGGGATTTTCAAATCATCATTGTCCGCGAAAACGCGGACGCCTCCGAGGGTCGTCGCGACTGTGAGCGCGGCGAAGACAAGCGATTGTAGGAAGCGTTTGGGCATCGAGTAATGTTAACTGACTTTGCAGCGCGACGTGTGTCTGTGTGTGACAAAAGTACCGTCCGTTGGTTCCCTGAGCAGGTATACTGTGGTTTGAGGGGCGAGGGATTCTGTTCATGTCGTTTGTAGAGACTGTCGATGCACGCGGAAAACGCTGTCCAATGCCTATATTGATGGCCAAGCGGGCGATCGCCATGTGTGAACAAGGTGATTCTATAGAGGTCCTAGCGACCGACCCCGCGGCCCCCAGTGATTTTGAAACCTTTGCCAAGCTTGAAGGTCATAGTGTGAGTTGGGAGCGACGCGAAGAGGTGTTGGCCATAGCGCTAACCCTTTATGTCGCAGGGGAAGGAGGCAGTGGATGATTAACGCAGTTAAGAATTGGTATGACCGGCACTTTACTCGTGACGAATCGGTGATTCTGTTCATGATCTTGCTGGGTGCGCTCTTGTTGCTGAGCGTATTGGGCGATGTCCTCATGCCGGTTTTTGTGGCGCTGGTCCTTGCGTATCTAATGCAAGGTGTCGCCAATCAGCTTCAGAAGTGGGGGTTGAGTCGCGAGTTTGCGCTGACAGGTTCGACCCTAATTTTTGTGGGGGTCTTCTTCGGGTTTTCACTCGGCGTAGCCCCCTTGGCTTGGCGTCAGTTTGAGGGTCTGATTCGTGAGGCGCCGGCGATGATGGCTGCTGTTCAGATTCAGATTGAACAAATTATGGCCCGCTATCCCCTAGTGATCGAGCAGGCACCCATTACGGAAATGCTTTCGTCGCTCCAGGGGCAGGTCGCGTCCATGGGGCAGGCGCTCGTTGGGTTTGGTTTAGCCTCGATTCCCGGCGTGCTCACGTTTTTGATTTACCTGGTATTGATTCCGCTCATGGTCTTCTTTTTCCTAAAGGACCGTGAGCAACTCATGACTTGGGCGCTGAGTTTTCTTCCAAGCGAGCGCCCAGCGCTCGATCAGATCGGTCGAGATGTGAATGTGCAGATCGCAAATTACGTCCGCGGCAAGGGTATTGAGATTGCGATTATGGGTGCACTGAGCTACGTCGGGTTCGCAGCCTTTGGTATCAATTACACGGCTCTTCTTGCGCTTTTAGTCGGCCTAAGTGTCATCGTTCCTTACATCGGTGCGTTCTTGGTCACAATACCGGTTGTTCTGGTCGCCTTCTTTCAGTTTGGTCTGATGAGTCACTTTTACTGGGTCGTCGGCTTCTACATGCTGATTCAAGTGCTCGATGGAAATGTACTCGTGCCGGTGTTGTTTTCAGAGGCGGTCGACTTGCACCCTGTGGCTATTATTATCGCAATACTTATTTTTGGTGGTCTTTGGGGCGTCTGGGGTGTGTTTTTCGCGATACCCCTGGCCGCCTTGTGCAATGTGCTGTTGGTCTCTTGGCCGCGGTCAGAATCTTAGCGCGCGTGCGCACAAAGGAGTAACTATGCAAATTAGGCGTTTCGCTCGCTTGTTATCAGCCCTGTTTTTGGCCGCTTTTTTGATGGCCTGTGGTGGGTCCGTGCAGGACCCAACCCCGCCTGCGGTCATAAACAAAAGCCCTAACGACGAGCGGACGTATGCAGCCGTGACATTGGATAATGGCCTACAGGTTCTGATGGTGTCGGATCAGGAGACTGAAAAGTCCGCTGCAGCCCTCAGTGTTGGGGTTGGTGCGTTTTCTGACCCCATGGATTTTCAGGGCATGGCGCATTACCTCGAGCATATGTTGTTTATGGGGTCCGAATCGTTCCCTGAGCCCGACGGCTATATGAATTTCGCGGCCGAGAACGGGGGCAGTTCAAATGCTTACACCTCGAGTGAGATCACGAACTACATGATCACCATCGAGAACAGTGCGTTTGCGGAGGCGCTTCACCGACTCTCGGAGTTTTTTGCCGCGCCGATACTGGACCCTGACTATATTCAGAAAGAGAAAAATGCCGTCAACGCGGAGTGGTCAATGCGTCGCGAGTCGGAAGGGCGCTCGATTTACCGACTGCAACGTGAGCTGCTGGGGGATCATCCGGCTAATCGGTTTACGATCGGTAATCTTGACACCTTGGCAGACAAGGATCAGCGCGAGTTACATCCCGCGACGATTGAGTTTTTCCAGCAATACTATTCGGCCAATCTAATGTCCTTAGTATTGATAAGCCCTTTGCCTGTTGCTGAAATGGAGCGACTCGCAGCGTTACACTTTTCGCGTATTCCAAATAAAGAGATTGATCGGCCTACCGTCACGACTGAGTTGGACTTGGCCGCCGTGTCTGGAAAACTCATTCGGTTCAAGCCTCAGCGGGATCTGCGAGAAATGCGGCTGAGCTATATTATTGATAATAATCAAGCGCAATGGCGAAGTAAGCCCGGCGACTACTTAGGCTATGTTATTGGCTCGGAGATGCCTGGCACGCCGGCGGACACGCTCAAGTCGATGGGTTTAATCAGTGAGTTGATGACGTCCAGCTACGAGTCGCTCTACGGCAATTACGGCACGTTTGAAATCAGTGTTCAATTGACGCCGCAGGGCATGACGCGACGCGATGAGATCTTCGATATTGTCGCAGGCTACATTGAGCTACTCCGGCAGGAGGGCGTGGACGATCGTTACGCCGATGAGTATAAGCAGTCGCTTGAGAATCGCTTTACCTTTCTCGAAAAAACCGACGACTTCTCTTACGCTGCCAGTCTCGCAGCAGCGATGCAGGACTACCCAATCGAGCACGTCATTGACGCGCCTTTTCGGTTTGACGGATTTGATCAGGCCGCGGTGGATACGCTTCTTTCTCAACTCGTACCGGAGCGCCTGAATACTTGGTACATCTCGCAAGAAGAGCCGACAGACCAAGAGCTGGAGTTTTACGTCGGTCCGCATTCTGTTGAAGATCTTGCCGCACCTGATCTCAGCAAGGCACTCGCCCGCGTCGATCGCCTCGGTCTTGAGTTGCCCAGCAAGAATGGCCTTCTGCCTGAAAACTTTAGTATCAAGACGTCACCTACCGCAGTCACGCCTATTTCGGTTGACGAGAACGTAACGTTCTGGCTCAAAGGCAGCACCCATTTTGGCGGCTTGCCGAAAGGCTTCTCGCGTATCCAGCTCAGTACAGATGCGGCACTAAACAGTGCGCAGAGCGCCGTTTACCTGTCTCTTTGGGAGTCGCTCTATGACTTAAAACAAACACCTTTGGCTACCGAGGCGTCGATCGCCGGCATGAGTTTGTCCATGGGCGCGTCCAACGGGATTTCGCTAACTCTCGCAGGGTTTACTGACAAGCAGCCGGAGCTCCTCGAGCGAGCACTTGCGGGCTTGCGCGTTGAGCCTTCGGAGTTGGAGTTCGGGCAGGCAGTCGAGCGCCTTTTGCGGGGTATTGAGAACTCGAAACGCGCCTTCCCCTACACACGCTTCACACCGCTGTTGAGTTTGTTGACGCGGCAGGGACGATACACCGACGCCTCCCTCGCGCGAGCGGCGTCAACGGCCAGTCTGGAGGGTTTTAATGCGTTCGTTGATCAGGTATTGGGCACAAGTCACGTGCGTGGGGCCTTCTTCGGTAATTACAGTGAGACTGATGTTCGCGGCGTTTATGAGTTATTGAGTACCGCCGTCAGCGCCAGCGCTTCTGCGCGCTATGCGCGGTCAAACGTCTACGCCCCCAAACCTGCTACGACGCTTCTTTTGAATCGTGAGGTGCCGGTGGAAGATCTCGGCATGCTGTATGCGTTTGCCGCGCCTGAGGCGAGTGTCAAAAACCAAGCACTAAGTCAAATATTGGCGCGCCATCTTCGCGTGCGTGCGTTTGAAACGCTCCGAACCGAGGAGCAGCTCGGCTATGCCGCCGGCGGCGGGGCGCTCGATCTCTACAAGCATCCGATGGTGATTTTGTATATACAAACACCTGTTAAAGGTCCGCAAGAGATGCTCGATCGCTTTACCGCATATACCGAGGAATATAGTGATGAGTTGGCCGCGTTGCCGGAGGCGTCGTTTGAAAAGTTTAAGGCCGGCGTACTGACTGCGCTGACAGAGCCCCCTAAAAATCTTTCGGCCGAAGCGGGTCCTTTCGTGTCGGACTGGGCTATTGAGCACTATGATTTTGACACTCGCGCCAAGTTGATTGCTGCGGTGAACGCGGCAACGCTGCAAGACGTACAGCGTTTCTATGAAGAGACCGTTTTCAGCGAGGCCTCGTCGCGTATCGTCATCCAGCTCAGGGGTAAGCGGTATTCAGAGCGTCCCTTTGCAACGGTAGATGGTGGGGTGGTGATCGATGATATCGATAAATTCCATAATGACATGCCTGTGCAGGCGCGCTAACGGCAAAAGGCCCCTTAAAGCGCAATGTAATTATTATATTAAGTTCTAATATAGAACTATATAGAAAAAATTTTAAAATAAACCTACTCTTAGTTGAGAATAATCTTTTTATATAGTTCTTTTTTGGAACTAACAAGAGGGGTAGGGGATGAATTCAGGCTTGGACCCAGTGGAGGCGCGCGAGTGGCTCGACTCATTGGATGCGGTGACGCGGTACAGCGGTGACAAGGCATCGGGTGAGTTGATCCAGCAACTCACTGATCATGCGCGTGAGCGCGGATTAAAACTCCCGGCGGCGATCACCACCCCCTTTAAGAATACGATTAACCCTGAAGACGAGCGTGTCATGCCGGGCGACCTCTTTATGGAGCGGCGCATCCGGTCACTTATTCGTTGGAACGCAATGGCCATGGTCATGCGCGCGAACGACAATGAAGATGGGCTCGGTGGGCATATCTCGAGTTTTAGCTCGAGCGCGACATTGTACGACGTGGGAATGAACTACTTTTTCCGTGGCACAGGTCACGGTCATCCGGGCGACCTTATTTTTTATCAAGGACACAGTGCTCCGGGTATGTACGCACGCTCCTATCTAGAGGGGGTTTTTAACGAGACGCATCTTGAAAATTTTCGGCGAGAAGTCTCGGGTAAAGGGCTGTCCTCATACCCGCATCCTTGGTTGATGCCCGACTACTGGCAGTTTCCAACCGTGTCCATGGGTCTTGGACCTATTCAGGCGATCTATCAAGCCCACGTCATGAAGTATCAGCAGAAGCGCGGCCTGGTGGATCACCGCGATCGCAAGATCTGGTGTTTCATGGGCGATGGCGAATGTGATGAGCCTGAGTCCTTGGGGGCCATTGGGTTGGCCGGTCGAGAACGCTTAGGAAACCTGCACTTTGTTGTGAACTGTAACCTGCAACGCCTTGACGGACCGGTGCGTGGCAACGGAAAGATTATTCAGGAGCTCGAGGGTGTTTTCCGCGGTGCCGGCTGGAACGTCATTAAAGTGGTTTGGGGCCGGCGATGGGACCCACTGTTGGAGCGCGACAAGTCGGGATTGCTACTCAAGCGAATGAACGAGGTGTGCGATGGAGAGCTGCAAAACTGTAAGTTTAACGGCGGCGCCTACACGCGCGAGCACTTCTTTGGAAAACACCCGGAAACGCTCGACTTGGTGAAAGATCTGTCAGACGACGACATCATGTACCTCAACCGAGGTGGCCATGACCCTTATAAGGTTTACGCCGCTTACGCGGCAGCGTGCGAGGAAACAGAACGTCCAACGGTGATACTTGCCATGACGGTTAAAGGTTATGGGACCAGTGAAGCAGGTGAGGCCAGTAACGAAACACACTCGCTTAAGAAGCTCGACCTAAAGAGTCTTAAGGCGTTTAGAGACCGTTTTGGTGTGCCCATCAGCGACAAGGACTTAAAGGACGTGCCGTTTTACAGGCCTCCAGAGGACAGCCCAGAAATGCGCTACCTTCGGGAGCGTCGAGCAGAGCTCGGTGGCAGTATTCCAGCGCGGCGGGCGACCTCATACAATCTGCCCGTTCCAGCGCAGTCCGCTTATGCCAGCCAATTAAAGGGCAGTGGTAAGCGCGAGATTTCAACAACGATGGCGTTTGTGAGGGTGTTGTCATCGCTCGTGAAAGACAAGCAAATCGGCGAGCGTATTGTGCCCATTGTGCCCGATGAGGCGCGAACCTTTGGTATGGAGGGCATGTTCAGACAGCTTGGTATTTACTCCTCTGTCGGTCAGCAGTACACACCGCATGATGCGGGTCAGATCCTTTATTACAAGGAAGAGGAAACCGGACAGATCTTAGAAGAAGGCATTAACGAGGCCGGCGCCATGTCCGCGTGGCTCGCGTGTGCGACGTCTTACTCCGTGTCGGACTACCCCATGGTTCCCTTTTATATTTTCTATTCAATGTTTGGCTTTCAGCGCATTCACGATCTGGCATGGGCTGCCGGGGACAGTCAGGCGCGGGGGTTTTTGATAGGTGCGACGGCGGGTCGAACCACCCTTAATGGTGAGGGCCTTCAACATCAAGACGGACACAGTCACTTGATGGCAACTACTATTCCAAACTGTGTGTCGTACGACCCGACGTACAGCTTTGAGTTAGCAACGATTATTCGGGCGGGTATGAGCCGCATGTTTGAAAACGGTGAAAACGTTTTCTATTACATCACGACCATGAACGAGAACTATGTTCATCCTGACATGCCTGAGGGCGTCGAAGAGGGGATTGTGAAGGGGCTTTATCCCCTGAAGACGTCCTCCGTCGCTGGGAAACATCGCGTGCAGTTAATGAGTGCGGGCACGATTATGCGCGAAGTCGAAGCGGCCGCTGTGATCCTTGAGCGTGACTATGGTGTTGTTGCTGACATTTGGAGCATGACCAGTGTGAATGAGTTGGCGCGCCAAGGGAGTAAAATTGTCCGCCACAACATGATGAACCCGGGTGAGGAGCCTCAGATTCCTTACGTGACGCAGTGTTTGGCTGCGACTGAAGGCCCGATTATTGCCGCGACTGACTATATGCGAGCCCACACAAATCAGCTCCGTGAGTTTATGCCTCGCTCATTTACAGTGTTGGGTACCGATGGTTTCGGGCGTAGTGACACTCGTGCACAGCTTAGAGAGTTTTTTGAGGTCGATCGGCGCTATGTGGTTTTGGCGGCAATGACTGCCCTGGCTGACGAGGGGGCTATCAAACGCGGTGAGGTGGCGAAGGTGATGGTCGATCTCGGTATTGATCCCACGAAACCCGATCCAACAACGGTTTAACCAAGGCGAGACGTTATGGTGAATCATACAATTGTTGTTCCCGATATTGGCGGTGCCGAAGGCGCAGAAGTTGTGGAATTGCTGGTGGCGGTCGGTGACGTTATTGAGCTCGAACAGAGCTTGATTGTTCTCGAGTCCGATAAGGCCTCAATGGAGATTCCAGCCTCCCACGCCGGCGTGGTCGCTGAGCTTAAAGTCGCCGTGGGCGATCAGATCTCTGAAGGCGATGCAGTACTCATACTTGAAATCGTTGATAAGGCGCCGACTGACGACGCACCTGTTGAGCAAAAGGCACCCGAGCCATCACCCGAGGCGACCGAGGCTGACGCATTGACGGAGCCTGAGCCTGTTGTCGCGTCGGCACAAGTCTCTGATCAGATTGTCGAAGTGCCTGACATTGGCACAGACGGGCCGGTTGACGTTGTTGAGGTCTGTATTGCTCAAGGCGATGTGCTGCAAGAGGGCGATTCTATTGTGGTGCTTGAGTCCGACAAGGCCTCAATGGAGGTACCAGCGCCTTTTGCGGGTGAGGTCTTGGAGCTTCTTATTGCAAATGGTGCTTCTGTTTCGCAGGGAACTGCATTACTCAGAATGCGTCCTGCTGCGCAACCTACTGTTGCTGTAGAGCAGTCTGCTCCACCTACGGCACCCGTTGAACCGGCGCCCGAGCCGGCGCCTGCGGCGAGTCCGTCAAAAACAGAGGAGCGTGAGCCCCCCGTTGCAGGTGGACACGATCTTTACGTTGGACCTGCGGTGAGGAAATTGGCGCGTGAGTTTGGTGTTGACCTCATGGACGTCCAAGGTTCAGGTCCCAAGGGTCGTATCGTTAAAGAAGATTTGCAGAAATACGTGGCGACACGTTTGGCACAGCCAACCGCTGCAGTCGGCACGGCCGGCGGCGGTATTCCGTTAGTGGCTGATGTCGATTTTTCAAAGTTCGGGCCAGTGCGTCGCCACGAGCGTTCACGTATCGATAAGGTGACCGCCGCAAACATGTCGAAGTCGTGGTTAAACGTGCCGCATGTTACGCAGTTTGATGATGCAGATATCACCGATCTTGAAGATTTCCGAAAGTCGCTTAAAGCCGAGGCTGAGGGGCGTGGAAGTAAGTTGTCACCGGTGCCCTTTATCGTAAAGGCCGTCGCAATTGCGCTCAATGAGAACCCTAAACTGAAGACCTCGCTGAGTGAGCAGGGTGAGGCGCTGATTTACAAAGACTACTGTCATATCGGTTTGGCGGTGGACACCCCCAATGGCTTGGTCGTGCCCGTTCTTCGCGACGCTGATAAAAAATCCATCTGGGTGCTGAGTGATGAAATCCGAGCGCTGGCCGGCAAGGCCAAGGATAAAAAACTCAAGCCTGATGAAATGCAGGGTGCGGTTTTTACCATTAGCAGTCTTGGCAGTATTGGAGGGCGCGGTTTTACACCGATCGTCAATGCGCCAGAGGTGGCGATTCTAGGCGTCAGCAATGCGTCGACACAGCCAGTCTGGGACGGCGCTACGTTTGAGCCGCGCATCATGTTGCCGGTGTCAATGTCCTACGATCACCGGGTGGTCAACGGGGGCGATGCGGGTCGCTTTTTAACGCAACTTGTAGCGCTGCTTGGCGATATTCGTCAGCTGGCCATGCGCTAGCGGTAACGCTTAGCCGGTGTTGCGCATGCCCGCAGCAACACCGGCAATGGATACCATCAAAGCGCGTTGTACCGACTCGTCCTCAGCCTCTCTCACCCGGCGCAAAAGTTCAATTTGCACTAGATTCAGCGGCGCCGTGTAGACGTTTCTGAGGCCAATCGATTCAAGTCCCCAGGGATTATCTGCCATCAGTGTGTCGACCTCCAGAATACCCAGAACCGACTGAATGTCCTGACTTAGCTGTCGTCGTAAATCACTGCCTAGCGACCGTAAACTCGGCTCAACCAGCGTGTCGTCGTACAACGTATTGATCACGAGGTTTGATTTGGCGTAGACCATGTCGAGCATGGATAGCCTCGAGGCAAAGAAAGGCCACTGGTCGCGCATTTGCTGAAGTTGCGCCTTTTTACCCTCGGTTACCGCACGTTCAAGTGCAGAGCCCGCGCCCAGCCATGCCGGCAGTACAAGACGGTTTTGAGACCAGGCGAAAATCCACGGAATGGCGCGCAGCGTTTCTATTCCGCCACCCGTGCGCCGCCGCGCAGGCCTTGATCCCAAGGGCAGGCTTGCCAGTTCGGGTTCGGGGGTGGCTTGTCTAAAGTATTCAACGAAGTGTGGGTTTTCTCGAACCCAGCTGCGGTAGTCAGTGCACGCTTGTTGCGCCAGAGCGTCCATCAGTTCGCGCCATTCAGGCTTGGGCACTGGCGGCGGTGTGAGATTACCTCGCAGAATGGCGCTGGTATATTGTCCGAGCGTGTTCACGGCCAGCGGTTTGAGGCCTAACTTAACGCGAATCATCTCGCCTTGCTCGGTCACACGAAGGCCGTGTGCTAAAGAGCCGGGCGGCTGTGACAAAAGCGCTTGATGAGCCGGTGCACCACCTCGTCCGATCGTACCACCGCGGCCGTGAAACAGTT
>Ga0209307_1001381_pt1 | contig 15236 bp, 10 predicted proteins | sample COGITO_mtgs_1105_FD_185519 | JGI IMG/M metagenome (GOLD analysis project Ga0209307, IMG submission 185519) | Pelagic marine microbial communities from North Sea - COGITO_mtgs_110530 (SPAdes) (version 2) | ecosystem: Environmental > Aquatic > Marine > Epipelagic ... | reverse complement strand
GATTGAGCCACTCCACTGCTAAATTTGTTACCACATCGGTGCAGTGGCCTTCGATACGTCTTTTTTTATCAGGAAAAATAAGGTCTGGATTATAATACAACCCCTGTCCTGGTAGAACCGCCCAGTCATCATAGCCTAAAGGTTTTCCCTTAAGGTGACTTTTTCCATAGATTGCAGTCTGGTAGCCAGCCTTTTGTAAAAGTTTAGGAAAGGTTTGTTGATTCCAATCAAATGCATTGCCGTTGTTCATGAAGCCATTTTTATGACTATGCTTTCCAGTCTGGATGACGGCTCGACTTGGACCACAAATTGAATTTGTGCAAAAACTGTTTACGAAAATCATACCTGACTCTGCTAGTTTATCGATTGCGGGCGTTGGGTTTATTTCCTTTAACCATCCATTGTAAGAACCAATTGCATGGGGTGCATGATCATCGGAGAAAACGAACAAAATGTTAGGCCGGTTTTCTTTTCTGTTTTCCCCATAGATAGTAAGAGGAATTAAGCAGATAATAAGGTAAGAGATAATTTTCATAATGTATAATGATAAAAGACCAAAAGAAAGGCATCGTCCTCCCAAACGATGCCCCTCGATTTATGCAAACCTTTCACTAAATTAGGGTAATAATTATCATAAATCAAAAGAATTTTATAAAATAAGGCTAAATTAAGAATTCTTTTACTAATTTTTGGCAACTTATGGGATAACAGAAATAGGGTGTCAGCGTTTCTTATTTTTCGGGCTTCTTTGCTTTCTTTTCCAATTTTCAGAAAAAAGTTGATTTTCTCGCTTATTTTTTCTGAATTCGCCAGCACGTTTCAGATATTCTTTGTATTCGGTGACAAGGGTGGAGTGAGTCTCTTTGTTATAAAGATTTTGCAATTCTTTAGGGTCATTTTCTAAATCGAAAAACTCCCATTCGTCGAATGGATAGTAATGTACAATCTTATATTTCCCTTTTCTCAATCCATGGTGGGGGGAAACGCCGTATTCTCCTGGATGGGTAAGGTGGGAAAAATACAGTTGATTATTTCTAATCAGATTTGAGTTAGACTGAGGAATAATTTGGCTAGGTTCGTTGGTTATAGATTTACCAAGATTTTTTATGAGAGAATATAAGTCAAAGTCCCGGAAAATCTCTTCAGTTTTAAAAACCGGAGTATGCAATCCCTCGAAACCTGCAAATACCAAGGGAACACGAGCACTTGGTTCATACATCCATTCGCTGCCAAACCATCCGAATTCACCGGTAAATCTTCCTCTTTCAGAGGTGTAAATGAAATTATACCCCTCCTCGACATTAGAATCCATCGAGTCAACAAGTCGCCCGATATTTTCATCCATGGCATATAAGCATCGGAGGTAATTTTTAATAAACCTTTGAAACATCCAAATTGAAACCGATTCGCCTTGCGGTGATTCACGAGAAAATGCTTCGTTTTGAGGTTTCCACGAAAGTCCCCATGCGGACTTCTGTTCATCGTTCATAGATTTCCAGTTTTTAGCCCATATAGAGGTTGTACTGTCAGAAGAATTTAGATCAGCGTAATTAGGTAAGAATAAATCTAGTACAGGGTCTAGGTCTGAACCTATGTTCATATTTTGGTATTTATTTGCCGGTGCCCTGTTTTCGAGGTTTGAAAAAAAGGTTTCTGGGGTATCAAACCATTCAGCGTTGTATTTATCGATCGTCCTAATGGGAGGAATCCATGGTCTTTTTGTTGATTGAAAGGAAACTAGAGCAAAAAAAGGTTTTGTTTCAGTACGCTTATTTAACCATTGAATGGCTAAATCTGTAATCACATCAGTTGTATGACCCTCGGTTACATACTGGTTTTTAGAATCTTTGATGCGCGGATTAACAAAAATTTCCGGGTCATCCAAAATCTTCCAAAGGTCAAAACCTGCATAATTAGGGTCCTTGTCCCAAGTCCAAGAACCAAAGAAAACTGTTTCATATCCTATCGTTTTAAAGTGTTGGCTGAGGAATTGACTGGAGTCAAAACCTTCCATTTTCGCACTCTTTGATTTTCCAGTAAGCAGGGAAAAGGCAGTATAGTTCGGACCAGCATTGGTGCAGTAAGCAAGCGGATGAAATTCACCGACTTGGGATATTTTGCTTAAATGAGGAGTGGGATTAATTAATGTCCTCAAATCTTCTGAATTAGCCAAAAACCGTACAGCGTGGTCTTCAGATATACAAATTAGAATATTGGGTTTCTTCCCATTAGTTTCCGCTTTGGTAGAAAAATGAAATGCCAGAAAAACGATGGTCCAAATTGGTAATCTAATTCCCATGCGTAACACTTTCGGTAATTCAAATTAAATTGGCGAATCTTTTCAAAATCAGTTTAAAATTTTATGTGTTATAAAAGAAACAACTCCTTGAACAAAATATAAATGAGGAACTATAGGTTTACCTATGTGCGGAATAATTGGTTACTTAGGAAAAGGAATAGCTCAAGATTCGTTAATTGATGGTTTGCGCCGATTAGAATACCGGGGGTATGATTCCGCAGGTGTTGCCTTCCATGACGGAAAAACATTTTCCCTATCTCGGGAAACCGGCAGGGTTGAGAACTTGGCAAAGTCATTGATTTCAGGGTGTAGTAAATCCTCCCTCGGAATTGCTCATACACGTTGGGCTACTCATGGACCTGTTACTGTTTCCAATACTCACCCTCATCTGAGCCATGATAAGAAGTTTGCCCTCGTACACAATGGGGTGATTGAAAATTTTTCTACTCTAAAAAAGTTCTTGATCCAAAAGGGCATTAAGTTTGAATCTGAGACCGACTCTGAAGTACTGTGCAATTTAATTGCTTATCATTACGCAGAATTGCCCGAAGGAAAGGATCGATTCATTGATGCGATCAGTACCGCACTAGGTAAATCTCGAGGAGCTTACGGCATAGCAGTTATGTGCCTCGATTATCCGGATATGATGGTGGGGGCCCGTCGAGGGTCACCCCTTGTGGTCGGGATCGGGGATGATGCCAACTTTATTGCGAGCGATGCTTCCGCGTTTGTTGGTCGAGCGAAAGAAGCGGTTTATTTGAAGGATGGTGAACTGGCCATCTTGAAGGGTGGTGAATTTCGCATTACTAATCAGGAAGGGCACGATGCCGAGGCCATTGCTCAGCCATTAGATCAGACCCTTGAGGAAGTTGAACTTGGTGACTTTGGGTCTTACATGGAGAAAGAAATCTTCGAGCAACCTACTGCTCTTCGTAATACTTTGCGCGGTCGGTTTGGAGACGATGGAACCACAGCAAAATTAGGTGGTTTGGAGGGCCACGAGGATGAGCTTAGAAATGTGGACCGAATTGTTTTCGTTGCCTGTGGTACCGCTAGGCACGCCTGTATGGTAGCAGAATATTTGATCGAAAAATTAGCCCGGGTACCAGTAGAAGTAGAGCATGCTTCCGAATTTCGTTACAGAAATTCTCCAAAGTCGGGACGCTCCTTAGTTATTGCGGTTAGCCAATCCGGTGAAACCTTGGATACCCTAGAAGCAGTGCGAGAAGCCAAAACCAAGGGGTTACTTACTCTTGGTATTACCAATGTAGTCGGTTCTTCTCTTGCCCGTGAGACAGATGGAGGAGTTTACCAACGAGTCGGGCCTGAGATCGGCGTCGCTTCCACCAAAGCTTTTTCATCTCAGGTTTGCTTGTGTGCCATGTTGGGGTTGGCTCTTGGGAGAATGAGAGACTTATCTCCAACTGATGGTGCAAACTTGGTAGAAGCTCTTAAAGATATGCCCGACTTGGTTGCGGAAATTCTCCAGAAAGGCGAACAAATCCGCAAGCTTGCTGTAAAATATGCTAAGTCGGAACATTTGCTTTTTCTTGGGCGACAAAGTCTTTATCCTGTTGCCCTTGAAGGTGCACTAAAATTAAAAGAAATTTCCTATGCCCATGCCGAGGGGTATCCTGCGGCAGAACTCAAACATGGGCCAATCGCTCTGATTAATCCTGAATGTCCTTGTATATTTTTAGTCGAAGGTACCAAGCTGTCGGCCAAAACTATTGCCAACATGCAGGAAGTTAAAGCACGCAAAGGACCAGTGATTGCATTTGTGCCTGAAGATATTGAAATTCCAGAAGGAACCGCTGATGATATTTTTCGACTCCCTGTTGCTCACGAGGTGGTTCGACCGATTTTAGCTAATTTACCTCTTCAGCTTTTTGCTTACCATTTTGCTCAATTGCGGGGTTTGGATGTGGATAAACCCCGTAATTTAGCCAAATCGGTTACCGTGGAGTAAGCAACGCTTGTTGGATTACTTCTTTTGGTAAGAAGTTAGAACGGTTAATTTACCGCCCTACTTCCACAACATTAAATCTAATAGTTCTAAAGCTTCGAGGGCTCCAGATGCCAGAGCGGTTGAACCTTTAGGTACTTGGTAATCCCTTGGATTGATCCTCACCATATTGCAATCGTACTCCTTCATCGATCGTTCGCAAAAGAAACGAACGGTTGGTACGCTTATTCCTGCTCCTAATTCGATAATTAAAAGATTTTTAGAAGCGTTAATATCAAACCAACTATTTAGGGTTCTCTCCTGCTTTAGATTGATAGAGGAATCCCAGTAAAAGTCAGAAAACATCAAAATGTTGGGTCGGGCCAAAGATCCGCAACTTGGACAGGTGGGGAGAGAGGATGTACATAACAATGAATCTGGGCAGACCTTGACTAACGGAATGCCCTTGTCCATAGGTTCCCAAATTGGCTGACCGCATGCTTCTAAGCATTGCAAACGCATCAAGGAGCCATGGCACTCCAATACCTGTTCACTCCAGCCGGCTCGGTTAAAATGACCATCGACATTTGAGGTAAATATAAAGGAAGGGATTTTTAATTTATGACCCCAGTTTTTTAGAATTTTGTATCCTTTATGGGGTTCAGATTTAAGATATAATGTATGCCGATGACCGTAGAACCCCCAAGCCAACTCTGGGTTTTCATGAAACCATCGTGGGTTGGCCATCTCTTCAAACCTTAATCCCCTCTTTGCCAATGGGGGGTACGCACGCCAAAAGCCTGCTTTGCCTCGAAAGTCAGGCAGGCCAGAATCTACCCCCATCCCAGCGCCAGCTCCAATCAGGATAGCATCTGCTTCTTTAATTTGCTGGACTACTTGTTGTACATTTTTATCGCTACTCAAAATAATAAAATCTTCTACTTTTAGACTTTTGCTTTGAAAGGAACTTAATCAATCCCTTTCCTTCTGGTTGACTTTAAACATTCGACTTTTGAAATACACTAGGATTCTGAATTTTGTAGCTTTGTTTTGGGTGATACTTTCACTCTCTGGTTGTTTGCGTTTTTCTAAACCAACGCACCGAAAACAACTTGATCTCGTTCAATTCGAGCAATCAAGAAACTTGGAAGAAGATATTGGGCAAGACTTTTTGGTAATAGGTCGGCAGTTTTCCATATCCAAGGATGGAATTCTTTACTTTGTTGATTTTAAAAATCATTCAGTGGTCAAAAAATTTGCTCCGTCGAAAGATGAAGTGGGAGAGAAATTCATTGATTTGAAGGAATGGCTAAATGAGGATGAGCATAACGATTTGCAGATTGATGATCTTTGGATCGACCCACTTGGTCGATTAATTCTCGCTGAATCAACCACAGGGAAAATTCTGCGAATTTCGCCAGATGCAAGAAAAATGGAAAACTTGGCTGATTCCTATGATGGTTACCGGTTCTCAACTATTGCTGGATTAACCGGTTCTCCATCAGGCGATTTGTTTATTGGTTCCCCTAATTCTGCCACGGTTTATCGTCACGATCTGACTCTGGGAAAATTGTTCGTGCTTAATGAAGATCTTGTTCGTTCAAATGATATGTTGATTGATTCAACCGGTAGCCGACTTTTGGTAGCTGAATCTGGCCCTAATCGAGTGGTTGTGTATGACTTAAATTGCTCTGGGAACTTGAGCTACGGCTGGAACTTGGTGGAATTCCCTAAAGGTCAGGCAAAGCCGTTATCGATTGACTTTTTGAACAACGAGGAAAATTTATTGGCCGTTCTGCTCGACCGTGGCAAGAAATTACAAATTCTCGATCTTCGGGGTGGAAAACTTTTAAAAAGCATAGTCCTTCCTTTTCCTTGCCAAAAAATTCGTTCCCATGGTCGGTGGATTTATATGCAAACAAGAAAAGGAATTCGCCGGATAAAAATCCCGACGGATCTCATCACCCGTTAATATTTTATCTAGAATTTGGAAATTTTGCATTTTCATGATAAATTTAGTCTTCACTCAAGTTCTTAACAATCAGCTATGAGTGGGGATAACTTGTTTTTGACGTTCCTTAAATGCATTTCACTCTCTTCTTCCTAAGTATACTTTACAGCCAATGGATGAGGAATTTTTGCATCTTTTCGAAGAATCACCCGCCCTGCGCCTCATGCGCGGTCGGTTAGGCTCTTTTGTAGCCGGTTTCTTTTTCAAAACTTTTAAGAAATGGGGCGTGGTAGAAGCCTCTGAGGAAGAACTCTCTGCTACCTTGGCTGAACATATTGAGCAGATTCGAGAATTGGAGGATGCGGAAGCCCCCAAGCGAAGTCCGCAGGAATACTTGGATGAATGGTGCGATGAAGAACACCGCTACCTCACCAAATCCTATCATGAAGAGCGTGAAGAATATGTTTTTCGGCTAACTCGTCATTCCGAGAAAGCCCTAAGTTGGTTGAATGATTTGTTGGCGATGCAACACCGTGGGTATGCTACCACCGAGTCACGTTTCAATCGTATCCTTCATGAGATGCAGGAGTTAAACAACGGGGTCAACTCAGACCCTGATGCCCGAATCCGTGAGCTTGCACGAAAACGCGAGGAAATTGACGAAGAGATAAGAAAAATTCAAGAAACGGGAGAGGCTCCCATTTTTGGAGAAGATATTATTCGGGATCAGGTTTATGATCTCTCTGATCTTGTAGAACATTTTCTGTCTGATTTTCGGGCAATTGAAGAGTTCTTTCGCGATCATGCTCGTGAGATTTCCAATCTTTATGCTCAGGGCAAGGCATCCAAAGGAGATATTGTGGAACATGTTTTGGATGCAGACGAAGCACTTCGTGGTTGCGACCAAGGAAAGAGCTATTTTGGGTTTCGCGAAATGATGACCAACCCATCTTTGTCTCGAATGTTCCGCAAACTTGCCGAGCAAACTTCCGACATTGCCCGTCGGCGTGGTTTGGATACCCAAAAAATATTTTCGAATCTTGGAGACCGCCTTTTTGGAGAAGCAAGTGCTGCTCATGGTGCTTACGGTCGGATAAGTCGAAAACTTAGGCAGGTAGTTGGAGATCATTCTGGAGGAGGAGGTCGACAGGTTCGCGAAACACTTTCTGAAATTCGTAGTCATGCCTATCGCCTACGGGAAACACCGTTGAACGATTGGGAATTTGAGATTGATATACGACCTCAGTTTTTCACTTTAATCGAAGCAGAATTTTGGGAACCGAAAGCGATCGAGGCATTTGCTGAAGTAAAACCGGCGAAGAGTACGGATTCTCAGTGGATGAACGATATTCTTGGTTCTGTGGGCGAACCTTTAGATCTTAAGAAATACCGGGCACGTGTTTTTGAAACTTTAGACGAAGTCGATCAGGTTACACTCTCCGAAATAGTTGAGAAGTATCCATTGCAACAGGGAGTAGTTGAGATTGTATGTTACCGCGTAATTGCTGGTGAGGATCCGCGTCATGAAATTCTTTCCGATGAATTAATCCATTTAGATTTGAATCGTTCCTCTCAGCCTAGGTATGTCGAGGTCGAACAACTTTTATTCCAACGATCCAGCTTATGAACCCAGCCATTACTCATCGTCATGTCATCGTCCGTTTATTAAACGGTCCTATTTATCAGGAAGATCTCGACCTATGGAGTAGGTTAGGGGCAGAGTGGGAAAAAATAAAGGCTCACTTCGGGGAGATGGGCATGGATGTCGCCCGTGATGATTCTGCGGGATACGCCTATGTTCACCAACGGGAAGAAGATTCCCAAGAGGACGAAAACTGGGAGGAGGGTTCGGCACCTTTGCCCAGGGTATTACGTCGTACTCGTTTGTCTTACCATCAGACCATTTTCATGGTCTTACTGCGCGAGGAATTAATGCGCTTCGAACAAAACCAAGAAGAGGGAGATCATCTCTACCGCTCGAGCTTGGACTTGATCGAGTTAATGTCTCCCTACTTCCCTGAGTTACACGATGAGAAAAAAGCTCACCGACAAATATCTGGACTCATCAACAAATTCGAAGAGTGGGGAATTATCAAAAAAGTGCGGGACAAAGATGAAGGCCTCTATCGGGTCGAACGGATCATCAAAGCAAAATTACCCCCAGAGAAATTAACTGAAGTGAAAGAACAGATTAAACGCAGAGCCCCCGAATTAGAAGAGAATATGGAGGAAGAAGATGCTTGAGTCCCAATTAGAACTTGAATTCTCTCCGGACAAATCAACGGCCGGATACCGCTTGCACGAACTCTCTCTTCTTAACTGGGGAACGTTTCACGACAAGGTCTATACCATACGGCCAGATGGTCGAACATCTATGATTACCGGAAGAAACGGTTCCGGGAAATCAACTTTGGTCGATGCCTTGCTTACCCTTCTAGTACCCAATCGGGCTCGTAACTATAATGTTGCTTCCAGTCAGGCAGGTAGTCGTGAGCGTAACGAGCGAGACTATGTTCTTGGAGCTTATTCTGAAATTCATGACACCGTAACCGGTCAGGGTCGCAAGGAAACTCTCCGCAATCCGGGTGAAACCTACACCGTATTACTGGCTCATTTTTTTAATGAGGCATATCAGTCTGAAGTAACAGTTGCTCAGGTGCTTTGGTGCTTACCTTCCGGGAAAGTGGATAAAGTTTACTTAGTCGAAAAACGTAAGCTTACCATAGAAGAAGACTTTAATCATCTAGGAGACTCCGACAACTTGCGTCGGATCCTAAAAGAACGTGGTTACAGCACCTATGATTCTTTTACTGCATATCATAAAAAGTTTGAATCCATGCTTTTTCTTGATGCTGACTTGGGAACACGCTCACCCATGTCTATCTTTAATCAGGCGGTTTGTATTAAGGATGTTAAGGACCTAACCCAATTTATCCGAGAACACATGCTGGATGATGGGGGAGCTAAAGAGAAATTGCTAGCCTTACAGGAAAGGTTTGATGATCTTCGCAGTACTCACCGTCGAATCGAAACTGCTTCTTATCAAATTGAGCAATTGGATGAAATTCAGGCGACCCATGGACAGTTCATCGAATCGATGAACCAACGGGCTAATGCCGAGAGTATCCGTCAGGCCATTGAACCTTTTTACGCCCAAGCTGAACTTGAGCGCAGAACCGAGTGGGTGGACGAACTAAAGCATCAGGAAGAAGCCGAACGGGCACGCCTGAAAACAGCCCGTGGAGAAGTGGATCGTTTTCGTGAAAAACTTAATCATCTGGAACGTGCCCTTTCGGATAGCGATGAGAATCGAAGACTTGAACAAGTGGGTGCTGAGATTGACCGGTTGCGTGATAAAAGGGAGGTGGTCAGTAAAAGGTCTGCAAATTTTGAACGCCATTTAAGTGCCTGGGAAAAAGGATCTTTCGTTAAGCAAGAGGACGATTTTCTTACTCTTCGTCGGGAACTTGATTCCCAGTTACCAAGAATGGAAGGCAAGATTGCTGAACTTGATGAAAAGATCGTTGAAGTTTCTTACCAGTTAAAAAAAGCCAATGAACGGGTGGAAACTTTAGAAGATGAAAGAAACTACCTTTTGGAATCCAACACCAATGTTCCTCCAGAAGTTTCGCGTTTGCGTGCATCTTTGGCCAAGGCTTTGGACAGAGATTTAGCGGAACTTCCATTTGTCGCTGAACTGATCCAGGTTCTTCCTGATGAAGCAAAGTGGACGGGGCCGATTGAGCGTGCTCTTCGCACCTTCGCACTTAGCGTAGTTGTTCCGCCAAAATTGGCAGATCAGGCAGAAAAATTCCTCGAAGAAAATCACCTGGGGGATCGTCTTGCTTTTATCTGTCCCGGTTCTGGGAATTCTAAGGTTAAGCCTGATGATGATTCCTTACTTGCCAAGTTGGTCATTCGTGCAGAGATGGAAAAAACCAGGCAGGCTTGGCTACGGGCGGAAATTAATCAAAGACTTCCCCATATTTGCTTCGATAATCGTAGTAAACGCTTTGATGACTTGAGCGATGCTCTAACCTTGGACGGAGTCATCAAAACAGGAGGCTCGTTACGTGAAAAAGATGATACATTCTTTCTTGGTGATGCATCTACGTGGGTATTAGGGTGGGATCTTAGTTCCAAGCAAAAGTCACTTGATGAGGCTTTGGAAAAATGGCGGGAAGAAGCGGATCGTGCTGGCCGTTCTATTCGTGAATCTGAATTTGAGCGTCAAAGTTTGCGGGCAAAATTGCGTGCCGGCGTTCAACTACAAGCTTGTGCCAATGAGTTTTCCGATATTGATGTACTCGGAATTTCAACCCGTATGGCTGATCTAGAGGAGGAAGAGCGTGTAATTGTAGGGGGGTCAGATGTCCTAAAAAAATTAAAGGATGATCATGACACCATGCTTGAAAAATTGGATAACTTACAATCTACCCGTGATCAAATACTTCAAAGAATTGGAGGTGTTGAAGCCCGTGCAGAAAGAAACGAAGTTCGCATGGAAGCAATTCGTTCGATGTTAGCGAAGTACCGGGATGAAATTCTTCCTTCCTTTTCGAAGGGAGATGTTGATGAGGATGCCAAAGAAAAGGCAGAGCATGCTTTGCAGGGCCTCTACGCTAAGATTGAAAATGAATTTGGTTCACCGCCTGATTCTCCAGACGATATCGAGGAATCAGCCCGAGATGCCACTCACAAATTAGATGGCCGAATCCATAAGCTCGAGGGTTCACTCGATAAATTGAGAGATAGGAATGTTGCAGCGATGCAAAGGTTTATTGCCGATGGTAGAAACCAGGCTTTCCGTGATGAATTAGTCCTTGATTTAGAGGAGGGATATTCTGATTCCACTTATTCTTCCTTCGAACAGGTACGCAAACAAATTGAAGAGGAAGACCTTGCAAAGAATCATCAGCGATTTGAAGAACTTTTGCGGGTTCAGGTACCAGAGGAAGTTTCTGGTTTTAGTGAAGCTCTCGAATCTCACCGGGATCGTATACGCAAAAGAGTGAGTGAATTAAATGAGCATCTTTCACGAGTCACTTTTGATCGCAAGGAACTTACCTATATCCAATTAATGATGGAAGATGCCGGCGACGATGGAGTGCGAAAATTTAAGAAACTTCGCCGACATGCTCTCGAAGGAGACCTGGAGTCAGATGATGATGATGAGCGCCGTCGCGAGCGTTACCATCGTGTTGAGCAATTTCTTGGCGAACTCGAACAGGATCTTAGTTGGACAGAACGAGTGATTGATGTTCGAAACTGGTTCAAGTTTCGGGCGGATGAATTTTACAAAGAAGAAGATACTTTAAGACAAAGTTATAGTGGAGCCGCGGGTAAATCTGGAGGTGAGAAAAACCGTCTAGCCTCCACCATTCTCGCAACTGCCATAGCCTATCAATACGGAATCGATGTTGGTGGCAAACAAACCGAGACATTTCGATTGGTTGCAGTGGACGAAATGTTCAGTAAGACGGACGATGAATTCTCTCAATACCTACTCGATTTATTTAAGGAATTCCATTTGCAACTCCTGATCGTGCAACCCTTGGATGCCAAAATTCATGTGGTTCAAAGATATGTTGAAAGGTATCATGTAGTTGAGCGTAGGGAAGGGGAGTCCTTTGTTGGAGACTTGAGCGTTCATGAATATCTGGGTCAAGAAAAGGCAGATTCAGATGAAGCGGATCCCATTGAAGAGGAAACGGTTTCATAATCTCTTTGATTCTTTCACGGTTTATTTTTTAGTTAGCTTTTATATTCCATGACCGCTGCGGATCCGCCTCCGTCCCGATACGACGGACGAATGCCTTATCGGCAATGCGGTAAATCAGGGGTAAAACTGCCTTTGCTCAGTCTAGGTTGCTGGCATAATTTTGGAGGAGATAAACCAAGTCCTGAACAGACAGATATGATTAGGACTTCATTTGATGGGGGCATTACTCATTTCGATCTGGCCAATAATTACGGACCTCCTTACGGATCCGCCGAATGTAATGTTGGAAAGATTTTAAAGGATTTACCTAGGGATGAACTACTCATTTCAAGCAAAGCTGGATATGATATGTGGCACGGTCCATACGGGCAGGGTGGATCCCGTAAACATTTACTGGCCAGTTTGGACCAATCCTTAAAGCGTACAAATTTGGAGTACTTTGACATCTTTTATTCTCATTGCTTTGACCCAAATGTGCCTCTTGAGGAAACCCTGACTGCACTGGATACCGCTGTAAAGCAGGGGAAGGCACTTTATGTAGGGATTAGTAGTTATTCGACCAAGCAGACCCACGAAGCTGTGGAAACCTGTAAAAATCTTAATCTTGTTGTACCAATCATCCACCAGCCTAATTATTCAATGCTCAATCGTTGGGTGGAGCAGGATTTGCTTGATCTATGTGGGGACCAAGGATTGGGAGTGATTGCCTTTTGTCCACTTTTTCAAGGATTACTGAGCGATAAATACCTGGATGGAATTCCCCCAAACTGTCGGTTCAGCCTTCCGCTTTCTCCTTTACGAAAGAATGAGGTGAATGAACAGAACTTACGGGTCATTCGTGAATTAAATAATTTGGCTAATGCACGCGAACAAACCCTTGCACAAATGTCTCTTTCCTGGGTCTTGCGACATAAAGGAGTGAGCAGTGCCCTGATGGGTGCAAGTTCAGTTGAGCAGATTCGAGAAAATCTTCAGGCAGTAAAGAACCTGGAGTTTTCAAAGGAAGAAGAGACGCAAATCGATCGTATAGTAGCAAAGATCAATCTGCCCAAGTCTCTTTGGGCAGGGGATTGATCAGTTATGGAAGTAAATCTTCTCGAATATCCTTCAAGACTGGAAACTTATCTCTCCACTCATCAACTAAGTTCCTGTCTAGCTTGGTTGATGCAACCTCTTCCTTGCCCTTCATCTCCATCACCGTTTTTCCAGTAGGATCGATAATCCTAGAGCTACCTGAGTAGTTATGGTTTGGATCCTTTCCTGTTCGATTGAGGCCAATTACATAAGCTTGGTTTTCTATAGCTCTTGCCTGTAAAAGGGTGTGCCAATGATTTATTCTGACTTTTGGCCAGCTTGCAATTACTACAAAGAGGTTTGCTCCTTGTACGATGTTCATTCTGAACAATTCAGGAAACCGGAGATCATAGCATAGAATGGGCGATAATTGAAAGCCTTCGACATGGAATGTTTTCGTACTTTTTCCTCTTGTATGCACTTGGTCTTCACCCATTGGTGTAAAGGGGTACATTTTTTGGTAAGCTCCTATCCATTTGCCTTTTGGGTTAAAAAGAACAGCAAGATTTTTTGCCTCAGAGTTATTTTCATTGGGAACGATCACCCCTGCCAAAATCCATACTTTATGGGAGATCGATATGTTCGAAAGGAAGGCGTAGCTTTGATCGGGCTCTGCCTTTGTTGTTGCTTGTGTATTTAGGCTGAATCCTGTTGCAAAAGCTTCCGGAAGAACAACCAATGAATGCGGCTCCGGAGAGGACCGTTCGATCAAGTTTTGAACCTTGGAATAATTGGATTCCTTATTTTCCCAAGTCGGAGAAAATTGAATGAGAAAAACTTTCAAATTTAGATTTTAAGTATTTTAATATTCCTGAAAACCACACGATGTGGAACTCCATGGTCTTGCAGTCCAATGTATCCACGCATAGGTCGATCAGCTAAGTTATATGGGGGGAGGTCTTTATCTGGTGGGCTATCGAGATAAACATTTTGTACCTCAACACCATTGATCGCAACGCGGACATGGTGTCCTTCGCAAGAGATAATAAAATGGTTCCATTCGCCAGGCTTTTTAGAGACATTCAGTAGTGGGCGTCTAAACATTATAATTCCCCCATGATCATGATGGGTCATAGTCTCATCTTTCTGCCCGAAGCAATCGAGGATCTGTATCTCAGTTCCTGTACCCACAGGATTTTTTGGATTTCCAATTCTGAAAAAGATACCGCTGTTTCCTTGGGGTGGGTATTTATACTCTAATTCTAAGATAAAATTTGCGTAGGTTTTTTCAGAGATCAAATAGTCATTAAATCGATTCCATCCCTTTTGATCGGGCAGGGGATCGATCATCAGGGAGCCATCTTTCTTTACCACCCAATTGCCATTGGTTTTCCATCCGGACAAGTCTTTGCCGTTAAACAGGGGTGTGAACTTTTCGGATGTGGGGTTTATCTTGTTTACTAAAACAGATTTATTTTCATTCCCAAAGAGTTGCGTAATAAAAATAATTTGTAAGAAGCAAAGGCAAAAGAATTCTCGTTTAATAATTTTCATACGAAGTTTAAAGTTTAGGGGATAGCTGGACAATTAATGTTTTTTCGAAGAATCTGTTTTCAGGAATGTAGATATGACGATCTATACTTTTTTCTTCTGTTACAATGTTACGATACTAAATGATAGGAAAGGGTAATAAACTGAGTTCAATCTTTTTTATTTTGTTCTTTAGCTGTAACCAAGTTGGTAAGTTTGCAAATAATTACTCTATTAGACTTTACGAACGAGGGAAGAAATTTGATGTTCAAGGTATTTGTATGAAATTTTTCCGTTATTTTTTATTTTTACTGATAATATTTGGGATTTCCTACGGGGATGACCGACCTAATATAGTATTTATTTTTGCAGACGATTGGGGATGGGGAGATCTTGGCTGTCATGGTCATCCCTATCTGAAAACTCCCCATATCGATCGGTTGGCTAAGGAGGGAACTGATTTTCATCGCTTTTCCGTCGCCAGCGGAGTTTGTTCACCGAGTCGTGCTGCTGTGATGACCGGACATTTTCCAGCTCGTTATTCCATTGATGGGCACTTTGCTTGGGTTCCATCCAATCAAAAACGCAACATGCCGGACTGGTTAAACCCTCAGGCTCCTTTGCTTACACGATTTCTACAGGAAGCCGGCTATGCCACCGCACACTATGGAAAATGGCATTTGGCTAACGATATGATTCCAGATTCTCCCCTTCCCACCGCTTATGGGGTTGATGAGTATGGTGCCTTTAATTGTGCGGGTCCGCAAATGTTCGT
>Ga0209307_1001364_pt1 | contig 15372 bp, 17 predicted proteins | sample COGITO_mtgs_1105_FD_185519 | JGI IMG/M metagenome (GOLD analysis project Ga0209307, IMG submission 185519) | Pelagic marine microbial communities from North Sea - COGITO_mtgs_110530 (SPAdes) (version 2) | ecosystem: Environmental > Aquatic > Marine > Epipelagic ... | reverse complement strand
AACTTAAATAATTCAAAGTCTAACAATCCTAAACATAAGGATGCAATTGATGAGGTTTTTAAAAATTTTCAATAAAAACATTGGTTTTTTCCCAACCGCACCCAATTTTCCCATTTTTTGTTTTTAATCTAAATAATCTTTGTGGCTTAATATTAATAATTAAGTCATGTATAAAAGTCAAATCATTTTCGATGTTCTATCTAAAGAAGAACTAGAAGACCTCATCGGTAAATCCCTGGAAGAGGTCATTAAAAATAATCCATTTAATCATTCGCCTGATCAGGAGCTTCTCACCAGAGAAGAAGCCTGTATGCTCTTAAAGATAGATTCTTCCACTCTTTGGAGATGGACCAACAAAGGAATGGTAACCGCCTATGGTATAGGTAGTAGAAGGTTCTACAAGAAAGAAGAACTATTCAATTCTTTAATCCAATTAACCTCTAAAAACTAAAGCAATGAAAAAATATAATGTAAATGTTTTAAAAGAAATAAGGGATCCTAATATGAAAGATATTAGAGATATCTCTGATGTATTTGAGAAAATAAAGAGTGGTGTAGTGAAAAGGCAAATTGATTTAATTAGATGGAATACCTATAAAGAAATCAAAAATATATTAAAAGAGTATTTACCTTCATTTACTGTTTCTGCAACTTTCAATGATAGAAGGATAAAAGAAAACATAAAGGATTATAACGGACTTATTCATTTAGATTATGATGGTGTTGATAATCCAGAGCAATTAAAAGATGTGGTCTCAAAACTAGAAACCACTTATTGCGCTTTTATTAGCCCAAGTGGGAATGGACTTAAAGTTTTTATCAAAACTAATGGGACACTAGAATCCCACGAATCATCTTTTAATCAACTAAGAAAGATATATGATACCTATGTTGGTGTTGAGTCCGATAGATCCGTAAAAGACGTCACAAGACTTTGTTATGCATCGAGTGATCCTTATCTATATTTAAATAATGATTCCATAGTATTTGATATAATAGAACATCTAAAGCCTAAAGAAACTACTCAGCAGTATACTCCAGAATATGTTTTTAATTATACTTCTAATATTTTTTCATTTACTAGTGGGTCAAGAAATGTATTCACATACACCTACGGTTGTAACTCAAATAAACATGGAATTAATGAAAATGAAGCCATAGAGTATATCAGTAAATTCTCAGAACCTGATTTCACCTACAATGAAATAGAGAAGACAGTAAAAAATGCTTACACAAGAAACTCCAGCGAATTTGCAACATTGCAATATTGCAATACTGCAACATTAGAAACCAAAAGGGTACAGTCCCCGTTTATTAGTGATGAAATTTATGAGAATCTACCTTCGATTCTTAAAGAAGCTTGTAGTCACTTTGAAGCCAGAGAAAGGGATGTTTTTTTTATCTCTTCGATTACAGTCTTAAGCGGGTTCTTTAGCAACATTACAGGCGCTTATGACAAGAAGATTGTTAACCCATGTTTATATGCTTTTATTGTCGCTAATGCTGCCAGTGGTAAAAGTGCTGCTAAATACGCTAAAGCTTTAGGTCAGGATTACCATAACATGCTTAAAAAGACATCTGAGGATGCGATGAAAGAATACAAAAAAGCTAAAATTGAATTTGATAAAAAGAAGAAGGCTAAAAAAGCAGAGGGTATTGAAGAGCCAGAAAAGCCAAATAGATTAATGTTTTTTATTCCCGGTGACGCCTCAGAAGCTAGTCTTGTAGGACATATTAAAGAAAACGAAGGTAAAGGATGTGTTTTTGAAACGGAAGCAGATACAATATCTGGTGCTAATAAACAGGAATGGGGGGGATTTTCACATGTATTAAGAAAAAACTTCCACCATGAGGATATATCTAGAACAAGAAAAACAGATGATGAATTTACTGAGATATCTAATTCAAGATTTTCATTTCTTACTACCGGAACTCCAGACCAAGTAAAAAGACTAATACCAACTTCGGAAGATGGTCTCTACAGTCGTTTTTTGTTTTATGTATTTTCAATTCCCTATAAGTGGAGGTCAACTTATACTCAAGAGATTGGTGATTCTATGGATGTGATTTTATCTGAATTAGGTCAACAGTTCTATTCAAAATATAAAAATGAAGAGGAAAGAACATTTACTTTAACCCCTTCTCAAGGAAAAAAGCATGATGATACTTTTGAAAATATTTTAGAGCAGATGAAAAGCGAGGGGCCACTTGAGGAAGTAATAGGTGTTTTATTTAGACATGGGCTGATGACTTATAAAATTGCTATGATTTTATCTGCTTTAGAATCAACTGATAAAAAGATTTTGTGCACGGACAGGATCTATGACTTAAGTCTTAAACTTGTTTTAGAAGTGTTTCTTGATAATGCTCTTGACCAACTCAAACGAATGCCAAAATCATCTATTTTGTCAGCATCTAAACATGAAAAATTATTTGATGCCCTTCCAGAAGAATTTTACAGAAAGAAGGCGATAGATCTTGCAAAAGAAATTGGTATTTCACAAAGAAGTGCTGATGGTTATCTTAAAATACTTCAAGATCATGGGAAAATAATAAGGCAAAAACATGGATCATACCGTAAATCATAATTAGAAACAGAGAAGAAGAGGACTATAGGTGTAGGATTACAACCACACTTAATAAAACTAGATATGGCAAGAAGGGGCTACTCTAATGATAACAAGTGTTTAAAGGCCTTTTTATACGCTGCATAAAATTACTATTTGAAACATAATTATATAATAAATACCAACAATGATATACAGCTATTCAGACAATAATATTTGGCATTTAGACAACTTGATGACAAAAAATTTAATAACGCTAGAAGCAAAGGAATATAATTTAGAATACGTTACAAACGGTAAAATAAGTAGGGATCTATTTAGTACAATTCATTATGCATTTCTCATGAAATACAGTCACAAAGGCAGAAGACTTATAAGTTATATTATAGATAGCAAAAATAAGCCAAAGGATAGTTCACGTTATGAGATTTACGATGAATATTTAGAGGAGTTCGATGCCTTTGCTACCGGTTGGATTTTATCAATGCAAGGGTAAGTTTATTAAAATATAAATATTCATCTAAAAACCACTTTTTTTTGCAAATCAAAATATTCAATCTTTGATCATTTTTCTTGATCATTTTTAGTCACTTTTCACTCTTTTTTTAAATTTTAATTATTCATATATCTAGAGACAAAATGTTATACCTGTAATCCAAGGGTTTTTTCGCTTTTTCTAACCAAAAACATCAAGCTCTTAATTTATCTACACAAGATACATCGACGATCATCTGATCTAAGCCATACTAACAGCTATTGGTTAATTAAACATTAATCTTATCAGCATAGGTGTTCATAAAAGATGCTCAATTAATAATCCAATAATTAAAATAGAATTTAGATTTGAATATGAATTCAATTTATACTTCTAAATATTTTAAATCAATACTTCCTGAACGATTAGCTAGGATAATAACTGAAAGGAGAGAGTATCTAAATATTACTCAAAAAGAGCTTGGAGTTAGGTGTCATTTATCTGAGCATATGATAAAAAAAATGGAGAAAGGGAGGCATGATTTCAGATTAAAAGAGCTTGAGAAATTAAGTTTTGGATTAGAAACTAGTGTTAAGTATTTTTTTGCTGTTTTATGATATAAAAAGTAGTTTTTAATTTTTTCAATATTTATCAAAAAATACCATATTTTAATAAAAAATGATAAAAATCGGTTTTTTATGTAAAGGCTTTTACCAATGTCTACCAACTTTTCGAAAAACCTACAAAACTCAGTGTTTATATAGCATTTAAACGACTGATTATAAGCGTATTAGTGAGATTGCAAATCCAAAAATATTATTTTGCCTTATTTAAGAGGATTAGAAATCCCTGAACTTACTAAATAAAGGCAAGTCTTCACCTACTTCATTAGTAGCTTGTTTCATTCTTGGTAAAGTGTATTCTAGAACTTACTGAGGACATGCAGATGATTTACAATGCTATTTTTAGTTAAGGTTTTAAAAAATCATTAAAATCTAGATTCTGAAAAATTCATATCTTGAACTATCTTAAAACCAACACTATGAAAAAGCTACTTCTTATTTTAATGTTTGTTCCTTTAGTTTCTTTTGGGCAAGATTTTAAAGTAGTTAGGGTAATTGACGGAGACACATTTATCATAGAGGGGGGAGAACGAGTTAGAATGATTGGCATAGATGCGCCTGAATTGAAAGACCTATACGGAGTTGAGTCAAGAAATCACCTTAAAGCTCTTATTCAAAACAAACATGTGAAACTAATTAAGGGAGTTGTTACTGCTAATAAAGACTATTTTAAAAGGCTTCTAAGGTACGTGTATATTGATTCAACTGATATAAACTTAAAGATGATAGAAGACGGTTTTGCATCAGTGTATTTAAAGTATCCTTTTTCTAAATCAAGCGAATACAAAACTATATTTGACTATATAAAAACCAATAAATTACGATAGTTGGTCATTAAACCACACACAAAGAGACAAGGGGCTATACCTTTTCGATTATTTTCAACCCCAAACAAAATACGGTCTTACAACAGCAGTTAAAACCAATAGAATCAATGGTTTAAAGGTTGGCTAACTCACTACAGATTTATTTACATTATAGTGTCCTAGAGGATACTTTAACCTTCATAGGGTGAGGGTAGCGAAGAATTTTGTGGAATGCAAGTAATAAGTGAAAATTCAAATATCAAACTAACCTAGATACTTTTTTCAAGTATATATCTTCAGGAATAAGTCCCTTTTCAAACAATGATTTTAATTCTAATAATTGATTTTCAAGGGAACCTTGGTCATGTGACTTTTTATTTTGATGTAACCCTAAAATATAAATCAAGGGTAAATAATGACCTGGGGTTGGTATTGCAAGATTTATTAAATGTTTGTTGTTAGAAACTCAAAGAGTGGTTAACAATAGTAGAGAATTATCATTAGCCTAATAATAAAAGTGTTAAAAGAAAATCTAAATAATTAAGCTATAATAAGATAGAACCTCAAACCTTTAGACATTGGGTTCCCTTTGAAGGTCTCAGTCTTGGTATTCAGAGAAAAGTAGTTTCTATTTTACCAGGTGGGTTGATATTTATTGAAAAGAAGCTGAATTTTTTTAGCTTTTATATTTTACAAATTAAAAATGTCTATGTCTTTATGATAATCAATAACGTTATTTAAATAAACATCAAATCTTTTGTAAGAGCTTTCTTCCCTGAAAGCATTATCAGTAATGCTGAAAATTAACCTAAAAGTTCCTTTAGCGTCTCTAACATATAAGTCATTGTAAATAGAGTTATTCTTTGGAATAACAAAAGATATATTTTTTTTGATTTTGTATTGAGTAAAGTTAAAAACCAATCTTCTTCTATACATTTTAATTTTGGTTCAACTGAATAAATACCATTAGAATTAATTGAAGAGACATTAAAATTTAATTCGTTAATTCTAATGTCTATTTGATTTTCAATATAATTTATTAATTTCTTTTTGTTTGGCCTTTTAGGTAAGCTCATTTCTATTTCTCCGTTAAATTAGAATGAATTCTTCCATCATCATGTCGTTGCAAATCTTTATAGTCAACAATCCAATACCAATCTATGTACCAAAACAAAACAATTGGTCCAAACATTAATAAAAGTGATATAATCTGAAAACTGGGTTATCTGATTTCATATTTTAAATAATAAAAGTACTTTTTAAAACCAATCACCTTCTTTTATATCATCTATGATATCTTCCTGCCACCAATAATCAAATTGTATTTTTTCACCATCTAATGTTTTCCAAAATATCGAAATATTAGCTCTTAAATCATCATTCTTTGATTGATAATCTTTTATGCTTTCAATTGCATTTTCATTCAATAATCTAAATTTGAATTGGACAGCAACATCAAAGCTTATATTATCTTCCTCTATATTATATACATACACATCACTAATTAAAAACTCAACGAGATCAATTTGATTAGATAACTCTTCAGGAACTTTGAAATCGTGCGAAATGTGTTTTCTTAGTAATCTTTCAATTCCATCTTCCTTAAGATTTTGTTTTTTGAATTTTTCAATTAATTCAGAATTAGATAAGTCAACACATCCAAAATTGATTATCATTATTTTTAAATCATCTTTCATAGTTGTTTTTTTAAGAAGTTTTAGCTTTTAAAAACAATATTATAATCAACATCATCTAATTCAACTATGTAATCAAACCCTTTGGTTTCTTCTGAATAAAATCCAATCAAACATTGCTTTAATTTTGGTCCATTATACCCTAAACTATATTCTGAAAGAGGTTGCCTATATATTGAATCCCATTCAATCTCACCCTCTAAATAATCCTCTAATGAGTCGTACTCATTATAATCATTAAATGAAGTGATAAATTCATCAATATAATTAATCAAATCCTCCTTAGGAATTTTAAACACCTGACAAATCAATAACCAACCTGAATAGGTCTTAAGATTATTATATGAATTAGGATTTGAAACAAAAGTTTCAATATCTGAATCTGGTGTGTAATCTGTATAATCAAATGAGTCCTCATCACCATAAAGGGTTGAATGTTTTTCATTTTCCATAATTATCGAATTATTGATCACTTTTTTCTTTCAAAATACTCTCCATTCTCTCCGTACTTTTCAATCATCTCTTCATGACCTCCACTAAATATTAATGTATGGTTGCGTTCTTTACCATTATTCCAATTCTCTAAGTCCTGATTAAAGTCATAGTTGTTGTAAAACATCGCCTCCATACTTTCAACATTGATAACATCCCATTTACCTATAGCCTGATTGAAATCGGTATTCTCGAACATTTGAGACATATACTTTACACTTGAAACATCCCAGTTTTCAATATTTCCATTTAAAGAACCAGACTCAAACATCATTTCCATATTAGTCACTTTTGATGTGTCCCAATTTGATATATCTCCAGCACTTGCATAATAAAACATATTCCCCATTTCAATAACATTAGAAACGTCCCACTGTCCTATGTCTTGATTGAACGACATTGCAAAAGCAAACATTGAAGCCATGTCAATCACATTTGAGACATTCCAAGAACTTATATCAATATCAAATTGTGTCTGACCATAGAACATCGAACTCATACTAGTCACGCTTGAAACATCCCATTTACCAATATTCCCATTAAACATGCCTCCTGGAATATCTTGATCACCCCATGGATCATAGGATTTTAGTTTTTCATCAAATTCTGCATCATTAGGCGTTTCCTCATCAGTATAAATACAAAACATTTGTGCCATATTTTTTACACTTTTAACGTCCCAAAATCCAATATCTTGATTAAAATTAATTGCATCATAAAACATCATACTCATGTCAGTTACAAGAGAGGTATTCCAATTAGCTATGTCTTCATTAAATTGATATGCACCACTAAACAATTCAGACATATCAGTAACCTCAGAGGTATCCCAAGATGATATATGTCCATACTTTGATTCAGTCTTAGTAGCATCATCTAGCCATTCCTTGACCGCTTCTTTAAGTGTATCGTTATTAAATTTCAAAATGGTGGTTTAAGTTTATTATCAAGTGGTCTACGTATTATTTCTTACTGTTTATCTCTTTTTCAATTCTTCCTATGGAAAATCATTTGGTTCGAGTCCAATAGGGGGAGCAAAGAAATTTCGAAGGGTTACAGACAATTGAAGTTTGTAACCCTTTTTCTTTTTTCAAGGTTTCTGCAAAATTATAGACTCATCCAATAATTTGCAACTATATTGATTGTTTAAATGGACTTCATCCATTTTAAGAACAATTCTCTTTGATGTTCATACCATTGAGAACTTAACCAATAGTTAGGAGTTATTTCTTTGGCATAATATCTTGGTCGCCCCAAATGATCTAACTTAGACCTTGAAGACTTCCTCAGAACCTCATATCCTGCATTAAACACTCTCTTGCAATAATCTGTTTTTTGAAGATTCAGTATTTCATCATTAGTCAATTTGCCCTCATCAAATAATTTCTTGAATGATTTCTGAACAAATTTTCCGATTTTCAGGTCATTAGTTGAGTTAACTATCTTTTTTCTTTGAACTACTGATTTTTCAACTTTATTATAAATTCTTTTATTGGAAAACCATCTTGTATTGTTTAACCTCTTTGGCATTACTGAATTTTCCTTTCCAAGAAGTGAATATGATTCGAATTCAGAATATGATTTAGGAAAGGCTTCTTTAATTCTGTCTTTTACATAATTTATCAATTCCGACTCCTCACCTATATTACTACCCTCATATTCAAGATGAGATTTTTTTGGAACAAGAAATGAATTAAATGGATGAATTAATCTGATAAAATGAGCCTTTAATACGTCTAACTCTAATTGACTTAAATTGTAATCCAAAATTCTTTTTTTGGAAGTTAAATTATACTCAGACCTATCAGGGTTTGGGAAATAGTTTTTGAGACTTAATCCATTGTATCCCTTACCTACAGGATGTATATGAGCCTGATACCATCCTAATGAGTTTAAATCAAATCTAATTGCATCTTTAGGGCTGTAATACGAAAGAGTTTTTTCCTGCGAAACTTGTGCAAATCCTACTATTAGTTTTTTTTGGTTCAAAAGAGCATCTAAGTCACCACATGTGTATGGTATACCTACCAACTTCATACCAGAAAATAATAAAGTAAATGTATTATCACAAAACACAGTTTTTGTGCCGTTTAGGTATTGCGTAAGAAAACCTCTTCTTTGTAAATTATAATCTGATCTTTTAAAAGAACCATACAGCCTTATAAAAAAGGTTGGTGAAGCCTCATTTATATATCTAATAATAGAATCATGTTGTTGCTCAATACATTCGATGTTTTTAAACTGATCCTCTATGATTTTCTTATAAAAATCAATAACACCAACTGCATTACCATCAATAACTTTTTTGTATCTAAAAGACTTTAGATTTTGAAAAGGAGAATTTTCAAACATAATTCCATTTTTAATGTTTTCTTATAATCATTCTATATCAATAAATTCAATTTTTAGTTCATACCCTTTATTTTCTTCTTTATAAAAACCTATAAGACATTCTTTTAATTTTGGACCATTAAAACCAAGTGTGTGTTCTGAATATGGAAGATTACCAAATTCAGTATCCCACTCAACTTCTTCTAAATAATCTTTTACAGATTCATATTGACCATAATATTCACAATCCTCTTTAACAGATTCTATGAAATAATTTATCTGTTCAAGAAAATCCTTTTTTGATACTTTAAAAACTTGCCATAATTGTAATCGTCCAGATAAGGTTTCTAAGCTAAAGTATAACTCAGGATTTGTAACATATCTTTCTATATCATTATCATAAGAGTAATCAAATGGTTCTATTTTCCCATAAAATGCAGAATGCTCTTTAAACTCATCTGTTTCAGCATAACTTTTAAATTCTTCATTGAATTGAAAATCACAATGCAAATCCTCACCTTGACTGACTCTTATATATAATTCATTGTTTTTTATCTTATCTATTATGGCTTTAGACTCTTCAATAATTTTTTGTTTGTTTTCTTGATTAGATTCTAAATTTTTATTATCAGATCCATTAGCTTCTTTTTCAGAGGAAATTTTTTCGAGATAAGCCAAAGATTTATCTATGTTATCGAGAGTTTTACTTCTTTTAGCTTCACAACTCTCACAAAATCTTAAATGACTTTTGACTTCACATTTACATTCTCTACACTTTCCTTCTTCGTGTTCAGTGTCACTCCAAATAATAGATTTCTCTACCCCTCCTTGATCATATTTTACTATGATTTGAAACAAATTAGATTGTTCTTTATTGAAAAATTCTATATTCCCAAATGACTCGTTTGGATTAGTCTTGGATATTAGTTTTTCGTAATCGTTTGAAGAGTAATTTTCTTCGATTTCTTTCTTTATTTTTTTTGGCGTACCCTCGTTCCAGTTAATTTTTTCTATAAATGTATAATCTGGTTCCTCTTCAAAATTTGTAGAATCATACTTTAGATTTGAATCTAATTGATGTAGATCATTATCACCAACATCATTTAAAAATCCCACTAAATTATTTGTGTAACATCCTAAGTGCTTTGTCCATTTGTTTGCAATTCCACCAGTTAGTTCATATCCATAACACTCGAAATCTCCATCGTAGGTTACCTCTTCATAAGTAGACCATTTTGATAGTATAATATCTACACTAAATGAATCCAAATTTTCAACATCAATATTGTTTATAGCGGATTTAAACTCCTTATTGGATTCTACAATTAAATCACTTTCCGAACCTAACCACCAATCATCTAATTCAACTATATTTCTTTTATTCCCACATGAGGTACAAAACTTTTCTTCCCCATTAAAATGTTCACCACACTTTGAGCAAAATTTATCTGTTTTTTTAATATCTGTAACTGATTCAACTTTGTTATTATTATTCTGTGATGTGTTTTTAAGAATATCCTCGATTTCATTTTTAAGTCTATGAATAGCATCGTCTTTAGGGTCTAATTCAAAAGCCTTTTCAATATCTTTTTTGGCATCACTAAATTTTTCATCACTTAATCGTGCAGCTGCTCTCATGTAATATGTATCAGATAATCTTAAAGAAAAGGCATCATCATTTTTGTTGTATTTAATTGAATTATCAAAGCAATTTAGAATGTCACCAATGGGTCTTTTTAATTGAAATTTGGCACAACCCAAGTAATGGTAAAATGTTGCGTCATTTCTACCAGGGTTTACGTCTATAGCTTTTTGATAATCCTTTTCTGCTTCATTTAAATTCTCGAGTTTTTTGAAAGCTTGTGCTCTATTAAAATAAATTTCTTCTAAAAATATTTGATGTAACCCCATATCACTATCTGAAATTTCTAACAAGGGATCATTCAGATCTTCTAATGCATATTTAACTCCTCCTTCGTCATTTGGCGAGCTAGGTTTATCTATACTATTCTTTAAAGCATATAAATTATATTCGCTTTCTCTCACATAGTCTTCTGAGCTCCAGCTAATATCATCAGTTCCCACAGATGTTCCTTTCCCTTCTACAAAGTTGGTATGTTCAAAAGAAGCTATTGCAGCACTAGGAATTTGCGATAGGTCCCAATATTCAAAAAATTCATGTACATCATTGTTTTGATCAAAATCATCATCTTCTAAAAATTCATTTAATTCATTGAGAAGATTATCATTTTTGACTGTAGCATTAGCCCATAAGTGATAAAACCCTTGTTGTGTCTTACCTTCATCTATTTTATAAGATCCTTGCCACATTGTGCTGACTTCAATAATTATTTTTAGATTGGGATTTGATTTTATCAAATCAATTATCTCTTTAACATTTTTAAATTCATGTCTGTTTCCATCTTCATCTTCTGATGTATATACAACTCCTCCACTTTGATTATTTAGTAAAGGAATTTCATTAATAATCTGTGAGTAAAGTTTAATTTTAAAATCTGTATTTCCATTTTCAGAATCTGAAGTTTTAGATGCAATTTTATAAAGATCAATTAAACGACTAGTGTCAACTAATTTTGAAGCCTCCAAAAACTCATTTACATTATTGAAGTTTTTTACTCTATTATTTTTTGATTTATTCTTCTCATCTTCAATCAGATCATTTTTTTTGAAATACTTTTCCAATAAATCTTTTTTTGCTCCCAACATGTCCATTACAACATCATCCTTAATTTTCATATCACGAGAAATTTGAAATAGAAGTCCAAACTCATTTACGTCTATTTCATCATCTGAACAAATAATACCATAAAGTTTTTGTAGGATAGTTAACTTTTGAAATTCATCAAAATCATCTAGAATAGTATCATACTCATCAGTTGTCAAATTCCCCGCTCTGTCTAATATAGACTCTAGTTCATCTTTGCTAGATATACCACAATTTATGAGATACTTTTTGAGGTATTCTTTTTCCTCATCTTTTTCTAAACCATCAGCATCAATCATCTGTTTCATCAAAATCAGAGTAATAATTATTTCATCACGTTGATCAGTCGAAAGCTTTGATAAAAACTTTTTCTTTTTGTTAAAGTTGAATAATCCCATAGTTAAATTTTAATGATGTTAAAATTTATTAAATAGCGATACCGTCACGTTAAACCATTCATTCATATAGTTTATCATAATTAGCAACTACATAAATATAAGTTTCATTTTCAGACATTCCAAATCCAACAAACTCACACTTTTCACATACAACCTGTTTGAATGTTTCCTCCTCATCATATTCGACTACCCATCCTATTGATGCATCTAAAAAATAATCTTCAATTCGTACATTTTCTCTTTTTTTGTAATAATAAATTAACTCCCCTTTATCATTGTCACTAAATTCTAATATTCCATCATTTCCTTTGACTAAATGATTTGCCCATTCTTGAGCTGAAACTGATAATAAGCTGTCATATTTCAATTCATTTAAATCATAAAAGGATCTAATGTTATTTTGAAAGTTCAAAGCACCATCGTAGTAGGTTTGTGAAAATGAGATGATTGGGGTTAAAATCGTAATTAAAATAAGTTTTTTCATAATAGATAATTTAAATTTTATCTATTATCCAATTACTCTCGTATTTACTTTGTAATTTTTGATTTATTGATTACTTGATTACGAGAATCAATGATTAGAGGTAGTAATAATCCAACCTCTGAAATACTTTCCATCAGTTCCTCGATAGAGGATAGGGTGTAGATTTCTTTGTTCTTAGGATGATGTTTGAGTGAAGATACTTTAACCTTCATAGGGTGAAGGTGTCGAAGAATTTTGGGGTATGCAAGTAATTGGAGAGTTTATAATAAATACCTTTAAATATTTCATCTTACTTATTTTTTTCCCATCTTAAAAAATCATCCCAGTTTCTTTCATACCAATCATTAGTTAGATAATATCCTTTCGTAATTTCATTTTCCACACTGGATTGCTTTAATTGCCTGGATTAGTTTCATTTTTCCTTTGTTATGGTATCATAAATGAATAAATAAATTGAATAATACGTTTCTATTTCATCCCATTTTTTAAACTTATTATCCTCATATTCATTCAATTTGTCATTTAAGTATTTTACTAATGAAAAAAGATTAAATGTGGCGTATCCTTGGATAGCTAGTTCTTTGGATGTAGGATCATTTTTCTTAATCAACTTGGAAAAGTCAGCATTTTCTTTTACAAGCTTTATTACTAGATTTTGAATTAATTTTACTAATTTTTCTTGATCAATCTTTACGCCTTTTTTACCTTTTTCTACGAGAGTTTTTACAAATTCAAATAATTCAATATTTTCTTTAGATAAAAATTCTAAAATATCCTTAAAAATGAAATTTTCATTTGATTCAATTGAAATAATTTTAACCATTAAATCATGTTTAATGTTATTTTTAATTAATGACAGTTTATTTGGCAAAATTTGAAGTTCAATATTAGGCATAAACGATTTTTTAATAAAAACCGTCAAATTTTCGCCTTTATATATTCCTTTATAGGTCGCTATTTTTGATGAGAATTCATCTAATGTCTTTTTGTCAATACTAATAAACTCACCATCTAATTTACTTATAAATTGATTTTTTAATTTGATTGCTGTTTCAAGATTCTCTGTACTAAGAAAAATTTCATTTTGATTATTATCATAATAAAAGGTATTGTAGATTAATTCATCACCATCATCAATATAAATTGGACTAAAGTTTTTTAACCATTCTACTTTTATTGAATCTTTACCTTCAATATGATTAAAATCATTTATTTGCTGAGGGTAATTATCTTTTTTCTCCGATTTACTTTTACCAAACCAATCAAATATTCCCATTTTATTTATTTTTTATATTTTCTTAGTTATTTATTTGTATAATAAACTAAACTCGAGAGGGAACAACCATAATTTGATTTGATTTCTAAACTTTTACTCATAAACTCTTCAAAACTTATTTGTTCAAAATTTTCATCTAAGTATTCAGGTTCCAATTGATTGATATATTTTGAAATAAAATTTGGCCAATCAAGGTAACTTTGATAGTCTCTAACAATAATCAATCCATCTGTTTTTAAACATAGATTATTTACATAATATTCAAAAGACTTTTCATTAATGGGTTTTTTATCATCTGAAAATCCTAAATCTAAATCTGTATCCAAAAAGCCCTCGATATCCTCATATAACAATTCAAGTAAACCAAAACTTTGAATAAACTCGTCTGTTTTATTATCTATATCCTCTTGAGTTATCCCTTGTGATTCATGTTCTCTTTTCATCAAAAACTCCTCGTGTTTCTCTTGAAACTCATACATTTTAGATTCTAAATTTGAATTTAAATTTTCTAAATCTAAATCTTCAAAATCATTATTTTGTAATTCTATTAATTGTACTGAAAAATTTATTTTATAATTTTTTAAATTTTGAAATCGCCTCCTTTACTTTTTGGATATCAATTATTGAGGATAGTTTGTCTCCAAACTCACTAACATCATTTGAGAATATAGTTTCAAGTTCGTTAAGTTCATAAAACTCCTCTTCGTAAGGGTCTAAGAATTCAAGTTCTATCTCATTATCTTCAAAAATTGAATTATCATCTTCTTTAATCGTGTATTGGAATAACATCCCTTTTACCTCGCCCTCTGGTTGATAAAAAGGGTCATAATCATCATCCCATAGTTCAAACAATAAATAATCAACTACTTTATAAGTATTTTCATTTTCATCTTCGAAAATGTTAATTCTTCTATTAAACAAATACTTCATAAGTCAGGATTTATCTAAAAATTCAATTAATTCATTTTTTTCATCGGTAATTGCTTGACACACTTCTAATACATCATTAACTAACCATGCTTCTTTCATATCAATATTAATTTTGGAAAGATTTCCAGTTTGAAAATCAAATAAAAATTTCCACAGGTTTTTTGTGGATTCTGATAAATTATATTTTTCCATAATTCTATATTTGGTTTTTAACTCTTTAGGTTGTCTACTTTATAATCTTAATCATCAGTTTTTTTTAAATATTTAAAATTAATTGTACAGTACAATAGACATTACATTATTTAATGTTCTATACTTTCTTTTAACTCACCATTTTCATCATAATATTTCCAAACTCCATGTTGTTTATCATCTTTATATAATCCCTCTTGATTCAAACTCCCGTCTTCGTAGAATTTCCAATATCCTTCTTGAACACCTTCTTTAAAATTTCCCTCAACTTTTAAATTTCCATTTTCATCATATACTTTAAAAGAACCATGTTTTATATCATCTTTATAATTCACTTCTTGAGATAATTTTCCATTTTCATGAAAGTGTTTATATAACC
>Ga0209307_1001355_pt1 | contig 15428 bp, 19 predicted proteins | sample COGITO_mtgs_1105_FD_185519 | JGI IMG/M metagenome (GOLD analysis project Ga0209307, IMG submission 185519) | Pelagic marine microbial communities from North Sea - COGITO_mtgs_110530 (SPAdes) (version 2) | ecosystem: Environmental > Aquatic > Marine > Epipelagic ... | reverse complement strand
TGAATTGGTGTAAAAAAAGATTTTTTTAAAGATTCATTTTTTAAAACATTATATTTTTCTTCTGTAATTAAATTAAAATTTTTTAATAAATTTAATTTTTCAATAACTGGTTTTTTAATAAAAACTACAATTATTTTTTGATTAAGAACTGTTTGATTTAAAATAGTATAAATAGCTTGTATTTCATTATATTGTTTTTTATCAACAATTTGAGTTACAGGAAGTGTTGGTTGCATACCAAACCGTCCATATAAAGAATTCATTAATAACTTCATAATAGTATTAACAGGAGAATTTTTAGAATATTGAGTACGTAAACTATGAAATTTAGTTATTATATTAGCAAAAATTTTTTTTTTTTTATAAGAAATACCTCGAAGAATTTTAAATTTATAACCTAAAGATTTTGCCATTTTTAATTCTTCAGAAAAATATACATCTACCCAATTACCTGTGGGACAAATTAGACCTTTTAATTTGTCATATTTAGTTAATAAAGGAATTTTTATAGAGGATGGACAAAAAACTTCTACCTCTAAAAAACCAAAAAAAGTATTTAAATCTATGTGACAACTTTTTGTAAAAACTCCTTTTCCTATAGGGTATTCAAATTCTTTCATTACAAAAGGATAAAGTGAATTAATGTCATAATGATAACCATTATCCATAATAGGTTTAAAAACTTCAACAGAACCACCTTTATATGATTTTCGTATAAAAATTTCTTTATTACCAAAACAATTTTCAATAGAAGCGCTTTTAAAATTATAAAAATCTTTTAAAAAAATTTTAATGGCTAAACTAGGTAATGAAAGACAAACTAATGGATTAATAAATAAAACTTGTTTAATTTCTTTAATAAAGCGTTCAAAACCTTCCCTTAAAACTAAAGAGTCATTTAAACAATATATTTCTATTTTTTTCTTTACTAAAGAAAATTTATTTGTATAAAGATCTAAAATATTTAAAGAATGATCAAATTTAATTTTTTTATAGTTAGTACAAAAAATATGACCTATTCGTTCTAAACTAATATTTAATAATAAATATGTATCTCGAAACTCTAAAGTAAAATTTTTTAATAAATTAGTAATAACCATTTTATAAATTGTTCGGTTTCGTGTAATTAAATTGATGTTAAATTCTTTTTTGTTAGACAAACTATTAAGTATAAAGAAAGAATCAAATTTACTAAAATTATGAAATAAAAATAAAATGTTACTACTACCTAATGTGTTTTGTTTTAATTCACTACAAATTTTAATAAACTCTAAAACCAATTTATTAGATTTCAATTTTATACTTAAATTGCCAACTAAAGATAACGATTTATAATAATTTATTCTAGAACTTACAATAGAAAAACAACTTATATAATGAATATTATCAACTAAAATAGTCTCAAAATCGCAATAAAAATTAATAGAATTAAAAGCAGAATAAGTTTTTATAGGTTTTAAAAATGAATTTTTAAAATTATTTTTAATTTTCATAAATTAAATCTTTGTAACTGTTTTTACTAAAGTAATAATAGAAATTTTTTTAAATGAATTATAAACTTCTAATTTATTTATAATATTAAGCATAAGAATATTTGGCCATTCATTAATATTATTTAAACTATATAATTGATTACTATCGACTAAGCTATGCGTATACTCATTATTATTTTCTTTTTCATAAAAAATTATGGTAGAAGTAATACTTATAAGTTTTTTATTATCAATTTGTTTTTTAATATCATTTAAAATTTGTGAAATATTTATTATTAATGGTAAAAAAATAAATAAAAAACTATCACTATTATAATCTGATTTATATTGAATTGTATCAAAAAGAATTTCAGATTTATTAAATTTGTTATTATTTAATAAAAAAAATTTAGAAATATAATCAGATAAAAAAGGAATAGATTTTATTAAAGATTTAAAAAAAAACATCTTCATAAATTATCCTTATCCCTAAAAAAGAGTCCACAAAAATACTTACTGAAAAATCCTATTACTAAGCTTTCTAAAAAAAATAAATACATAATTTTAACATGTCTGAGAGTGGATTTGAACCACTGACAGATGGATTTTCAATCCAATACTCTACCACTGAGCTACTCAGACTAAAAACAAAAATGGCTCTTAAATTAAAAAGTAATATTATAAATATTAAAATTAAATATGTCTGAGAGTGGATTTGAACCACTGACAGATGGATTTTCAATCCAATACTCTACCACTGAGCTACTCAGACTAAAATAAATAAATAAATTTTATTAATAAATTTAAATGGGTTTATTTTTAAAAACTTAACAAATGTGTCTAAGAGTGGATTTGAACCACTGACAGATGGATTTTCAATCCAATACTCTACCGCTGAGCTACTTAGACTAAAAGCTTACTTCTATTATAAATAAAAATTAAGCTTTTTGAAAAAAAACATTATTTACTTTATTAAATTTTAATTTTCTACTACAATACACCAAACGAAAAAATTATATAAAAAAGAATTAAACTAAAAAAAAACTAATAAAAAAACTTAGATCCAAATTTAACTACATCTGTAGATGAATAAAGTACATTATTAGTACCACGTGCAACAGCAGTAGGTCCGAATACCTCTAATAAACCTCTATCTAATTGATTATAAGGATATTTCTTAGCAAAAACTAAAATTGAAGTACTTAAAACTTCATTTACTAAACGATCTGTGTACCATTTTTTTAATAAAAAAGAATAAATAGATTTAAAGAAAACACTTTGTTTTCTTTCAAAAAATTGTTCTTTATTTCTTACATATAAACAAATAGAAAAAATCATACCTTTACAAACAGCTAATAATGGAATTAGCTTATAAATAGGATCAATAAATTCAATATCACTTACATTATAATTATTTATATTAAAAAAAAATGAATTACCATAAAAAAAACTACCTAATCCTGAAAAGATATCTGTTAAAAAATAACCAGCAGTAATACTTACAAAAGCTAATATAATTAAAGGTATTTTAATATTAAATGAACTCTCATGTGTACTATTTACAAAGTATCTATTATTATTTGGTTTTGATAAAAAAGTTAAAATTAAAATTCTAGTAGAATAAGCAGATGTAACAATAACAGAATGAACCCCAAGACCATAACAAAAAATTGAAGCAGGAGTTATTCCGGTAAATGCTAATTCTAAAATTAAATCTTTAGTATAGAAACCACTTAAAAACGGAATACCCATTAAATTTAAAGAACCAATTAAAAAACATGTATATGTTAATGGTAAATAACGGCGGAAACTTCCATATTTACGCACATCTTGTTCATCAAAAGCAGCGTGAATTATTGCACCTGCAGCTAAGAATAATAAAGCTTTAAAAAAAGCATGAGTTACTAAATGAAAAAAAGCCGCATTATAACGCTCTAAACCACAAGCTAACATCATATAACCTAGCTGACTACAAGTTGAAAATGCAATTACTTTTTTAATATCGTGTGAAAATAAACCAGTGTAAGCTCCAAAAAGTGCTGTTATAGAACCAATGATTGCAACTAATTGTAAAACTGTTGGAGACATTTCAAAAAGATATGAACAACGAATTAATAAAAATATACCAGCTGTAACCATAGTTGCTGCGTGAATTAAAGCAGAAACAGGTGTTGGACCTTCCATTGCATCAGGTAACCAGTTATGAAAACCAAACTGCGCAGACTTACCCATAGCACCTAGAAATAAAAATAAACAAATAAAATCTAAAACTGATGCATGATATAAACCAATAGTTATAGTTAAATTTTTAACTAAAGGTGCTGTTGCAAAAATTACTTGATAATCAAAAGTTTCAAAAAGTAAATAAATTGAAAATAATCCTAATAGCATAAACATATCTGCAACACGATTAAATAACATTGCTTTTATCGCAGCTTTATTTGCTTGAATTCTAGTATGCCAAAAATTAATTAATAAATAAGATGATAAACCAACACCTTCCCAACCTACAAACATTTGAAGAAAATTACCAGCAGTTACAAGAATAAGCATAAAAAAAGTAAACAATGATAAATAACACATAAAACGTTGTAAATGTGGATCATTTTCCATATATTCACTTGCATAAAGATGTACAAGTGTTGATACAGAAGTTACTACACATACCATAGATAATGTTAAATTATCACAATATAGCTCCCAGTTAACTTCAAAAGCATCACAAATAATCCAAGGACTAATTATTAAAGTACATATTTTATTCTGAGAAAAATTTACACATAATAAAAACAGACCAATACAAAATGTTACAAAAATATGAATAGTAGTAAAAAAAACAATTCCTCGTCCCATATGACGTCCACAAAAACTCCCACCTAAAAATCCAATTAATGGTAACCATAATATTAAAGAAAGCATAATATTCCTTTTAATTTTAATATATCAAAAATTTTAAAATAGTATAAAATATGTACAAAGAAGCTGATTAAAAAAAAAGTTATTTAAATTAAATTAGAATGATCCCCACAAGTAGAAAACAATATATAGGAATAACCAAACAACATCTACAAAATGCCAATACCAAGCTGCTGCTTCAAAACCAAAATGACGCTCACGACTAAAATGATCAAAATACAAACGATATAAACATACAGCTAAAAAACAAGTACCAACAAATACATGGAAACCATGGAAACCTGTAGTTAAATAAAAAATAGAACCATAAGCACTATCTGCGATAGTAAAAGGTGCATTATAATATTCAAAAGCTTGCCAACCGGTAAATAAAATTGCTAAAAATATAGTAACTAACATACCAACAACAGCTTGATGCTTAGAACCTAATACAATAGAATGATGCGCCCAAGTTAATGATGCTCCTGAAGATAATAGTAAAACAGTATTTAATAAAGGAACTTCAAATGGATTTAAAATAGTAATATACAGAGGTGGCCATACACCTCCTAACTCCATAGCTGGATTAAAACTAAAATAAAAAAACGCCCAAAAAAATGCAAAAAAAAACATTATTTCAGAAACAATAAAAAGAACCATACCCCACTTTAAACCAGCTAAAACACGTTGAGTATGTGAAGAATCAAAGGTACTTTCTCTAATAACATCACGCCACCAACAACCAGCACAAAAAAATACATGAACAAGACCTTGTTCTACTAAAGTAAAACCACCTGCGTAACCATGAAAATACATTGCCATACCAAAAGTAGTACCTAACCCTCCTAAAGCCGATAATAATGGCCAAGGACTTTCACTAACTAAATGAAAATTATGTCTTTGAGTAATTTTTTTAATAAAAAATTTTTACAAATTTAAATTAAACTAAAGAATAAATATCTTATGATATATAATAATAATAAATTATTTTAAAACTCTAAATTTTTTATACTTTTTTCTACGAATTTTCTTAGCACGGCATCCATTAAAAATTTTACTAGATTTTGAAACTAATAAATACATTTGATTTCGAAAAAAAAATTGTATTTTACGAACAACTTTTTTTTTAATAAATGACATTCCTCGTATAATAATAACAAAATTTGCTTTACGAAATTTTTTTTTTAAATATTTAAAAATTTGAATTAATAAAATATTTACAACAAACTTTAATTGCCGTTTAGATGCATTAAGCTTATAAAGACCACAAGACCAAATTTTACAAACTTTATTATTTCTTAAATTTAATAGTGTTACAAATAAGTTATTTTGCTTAATACGTAAAACTAATAATGAATTAAATAAACTAGCTTTACGTTTAAAATAAAATTTATAACGCTCAAAAAAAAAAACTAATCGAGCTTTATATTTTTTTTTTCGAATATGTACTTTTCTTTTTAAAATCGAACGAAAAAATTTTGGAGAAAATCGTTTTTTAAAACCTTCGTTTTTTTTTTGTACTTTAACCACTTAATTTTTAATAAAGTAATTTTAAATTACATATATATAAATAAAATATATATAAACTAACCAAAACATCATACTTAAAATTAATTAATAAATAAAAGAATTATTATAAAATAATTCATAATATTTAAAATATGATTTTATCTAAACTTTAAATCTTTTTTTTGTTTTCGCGTTTGTTTTTGTACGCTGACCTCGGCTAGGTAATTTTAAATGATGACGAATACCTCGGTAAGTTCTTATTTGATTTAAAAATTTAATATTTTTTCGAATCTGTAACTTTAAATTTTTATCGTATTCATTAATATGAAAACTTTTAACAATAGCTCCATTAGATTTTTTTTTAAATTTGATATCTTTATTAGATGGATTTAACCCAAATCTCTGGCATAAAGTTTTAACTTTTGTAGAATTAACACCATATACTTTACTAAAACTTTTTAAAGAGTATAATTTATTATTATTTATTGACATATAAATTATTTTTTTTTATTTTAAACAAAAGAATTAATTAAAACAAAAATTACAGAAGAATGAACAAATTGAAAATAAATATATGGAATGAAACCTAAAAGAATAGTAAATATTAAAAGAGGTAATAAAATTGAAAACTCACGAAATGTTAAATCAGAATATTTTAATATATATAAATGTTTTAAATTACCAAAAGAGAATCGATTATAAATCCATAAAGAATATGAACCACATAAAACAACACTAACAACAACAATGCAAGCTATTCTAAAATTAATTTTAAAAATACCCATTAAAATTAAAAATTCACCTACAAAACTACTAGTTCCTGGTAAAGCAATATTTGCCATAGTAAATATTAAAAAAAAACTAGAACAAATCGGCATAATCTGAACCATACCACTATAATAATAAATTGATCGTGTATGATAACGAGCATAAACCATACCAACAATAAAAAATAATGCAGCTGATACAAAACCATGACTAATACTTTGTAAAAGAGCTCCTTCAACACCTAAAAAATTAAAACTAAAAATACCAATAACAATTAAATTCATGTGAGCAACAGATGAATATGCAACTATACGTTTTAAATCAGTTTGTCGCACTGCTGCTAAAGATGTATAAACTACTCCAATAGCACATAAAGTATGAATTATAGGAGTAAAATATAATGAAGCAACTGGAAATAATGGTAAACTAAAACGAATAAAACCATAAACACCTAATTTTAAAAGAATACCCGCTAAAAGAACAGAACCTACAGTAGGAGCTTCTACGTGAGCTTCAGGCAACCAAATATGTAAAGGAAACATTGGAATTTTCGAAGCAAATGATAAAAAAAAAGCTAACCATAAAAAAAACTGTTCAGTATCACTAAAATTATAGCTTAATAAAAACTCAATATTAAAAGTTCCAGTAATTTTATAAATATATAAAATACCAAGCAATAATAATAATGACCCACACAAAGTATAAAAAAATAACATATATGCTGCCCAATTTTTACGCTCTCGCGACCCCCACACACCTATAACAAGATACATTGGAATTAATATAGCTTCGAAAAATATATAAAATAATAAAATGTCTAAAACAGAAAATACTAATAGAAGTAAAAATTCAATAATAAATAAATTTAATAAATAATATTTTAAATGCTTTTCATCAAAAACAAATAAAACGCATAAAAAAATTAAAAAACTACTTAAAATAAAAAAAAATAATGAAATACCATCTAAACCAAATGATAGTTGTAAATTCATAAATTCAAAATTTAGCGAATAACGAACAATATTTTGAAAATAATAATTACTACAGTCAAATAATAATAGTAATCTTACAGAATAAATAAAAGTAATACTTGAAAATAATAATGAACAAAATCTTAAATATTTAGTATTATTTAAAAAAAATAATATAATAATACTTAAAAATAAAAATATATATATAAATGAAAGCATATTAATATTAAAACACTCTTAGAATTTTTTTATTAATACAAAAAATTTGAATATAAAAAATAAAGTACAAAAAAACTAATTAAAACTAAACTTTAATTAAATATATTAATATAGAAAACTATTTAAAAAAAGAAACAAAATTTGAAGTACGAGACAACCGTCTAAAAACTGCGTTATTTAAACGTAATTTTTTAAAATCTAATGAAAGAATAACAGAACCAACAAGCGCTAATAAAAGTACTAAACCAGCAATTATTACTAATACAATACCAAAATTATAAAGAACTTGACCTATTATAAACATTTCATTTAAATTCTCTTCAAAATTTTCAAAGCAAATAAAATCAGAAGAATAAAAAACACCCGGTAAATATGTAAAAGGTTGAATATATGAAAACATGTATATAATTAAATATGAGTTTAATGCAAAATTTATTGGTAAAAATAATAATACATCAAATTCGTCTAATTTTACACGTAACATCATAATTACAAATAAAAATAAAACTGCTATTGCTCCTACGTAAACTAATATAAATAATAATGAAACAAATTCAAGATTTAAAAATGAAAGAATAACAGTAGATTCAAAAAATAATAAAATTAGAAATAAAATAGAATGAATTGGATTATTTGAAAAAAAAAGAAAAGATGCAGTAAAAACCTGCAATACTGAAAAGATATAATAAATATTAAGCATATATAAAATAAATTTTATTAATTAAAAACATTTGTGTTTTTAATTAGTAAAAGAATAAATAATGTGTAACCGTGTACTATTTGATTTAACCTAAAATTAACCTCTAATACCAGCACACAGCGATAAAAGACGCATATACTGAGAATATCTCAATAAACGAGGCAATAATCCAAATATCCGTGTACCAATAAGTTTGTTATTTTTTTTTAATAAAATAACAGAATTTTCAAAAAAAGATAAATTATCCCCTGAAAAATACGAATTTTTTTTTTTTGTTCGAACAACTAATGCACGTATAAGCTGACCTTTTTTTACTTTAGAAGCAAATCGACGCTTTGCTCGTAATTTTTTTACAGATACTAATAAAATATCTCCAGTATATGCATAACGGTATTTTTGGTTAGACACAATTCTTATACAACAAACATTTTTTGCTCCAGAATTATCAATAACTTTTAAAAAAGTTCCTTTTTGAATCATAACTTAAAATTTTAAAGACCAAAACATAAAAATATTTTTAAAAATATTTATATGTAAATTATTTTTTTTTTTATTGAAGAAATTTAAAGGTGATAATGTAACTGAATTTTTTAATGAAAAATTAAAATCAACTGTTAAATCATTAAAACTTATTTGTTGTTGGCTCTGATTTGTTTTACTAGAAAAAATATCTAAAGGACTAGAAAATAAAAGATGTAAATACTCATATTGAGGCTTACCACTGGTAGCATTAGAAACAAATAATGCTGGAGTGTAGCTAGATTTAAGTAATTTATTATTTAATAAAAAAGTTAACGAAATTAAAAAATCAAAAATTTTTTTATGTGAAATATCAATAATGACTTTAGATTTTAAAGTCATTGTTTTTACTTTTTTTTTTAAACTTGTAAAAAAATTTAAAACAATTTTTGAACAACAAAAATTATGTAAATAATAAAATAAAAAAGCTTTATATTGAGCTTTTAATTTCACAGCTACATTTTGTTCAATACTTATTTTTAAATTAATTTTATTTATTTGAGGAACCAAATGGATACTTTTTAAACTATATTTATTTATTGAATCATAATAGTTTAAATATTTTAAAAAACTGTAATTATTTTTTTTAATCATATAAATTTTTTATTATAATTTATAAAAATAAATTATATTATTTTATACTATTTATAGCAAATTTTTAAATAAAAGGTGTTAAAAATTAACGGTCAACTTCTCCAAAAACAATATCTTGGGTTCCAATAATTGTTACAACATCTGCCAACATATGACCTTTACACATATCGTTTAGAGCTTGTAAATGTCCAAAACCAGGTGCTTTAATCTTACAGCGAAAAGGTTTTTCAGTATTATTACCAATTAAATATACTCCAAACTCACCTTTAGGAGCTTCAGTAGCACAATAAGTTTCACCAGCTCTTAAAACAGTACTTCCTGTACTTAATCTAAAATGATCAATTAAATCTTCCATGTAAGTTTTCATTACATTATATTTTAATGAACTTTTAGAATTAATGTTTTCAAAATTTGAAGAAGAAGAAAAGTCATATATTTTATTATCTAACTCGTCTATAACTTGGTTTATTATACGTAATGATTGAGCCATTTCTTCGATACGTAATAAATAGCGATCATAACAATCTCCTTTACTACCAACAGGTACATCAAAATTTAAATGCTGATAATAATCATAAGGAAGATTTTTACGTAAATCCCAGGCAATTCCAGTACTACGTAACATTACTCCACTAAAACCCCAATCAACAGCTTGTTTATGAGAAACAATACCAACATCAATTAAACGCTCTTTCCAAATACGATTATTGGTAAGCATTTCTTCAATTTCTGCTAAACGATCTGAAAAATTTAGTGAAAAAACTTTAATATCACTTAATAACTCAACAGGAAAATCACTTGATAAACCTCCAGGACGAATATAAGCAGCATGCATACGAGCCCCTGAAACACGTTCATAAAACTCCATTAATTTTTCACGTTCTTCAAAAGCCCATAAAAATGGAGTCATAGCTCCTACATCCATAGCATGACATCCTACTGCTAATAAATGATTTAATATTCGAGTAATTTCTAAAAATAAAACTCTAATTAAAAGAACTTTTTGTGATACTGAAATATTAGCTAATTTTTCAACAGCTAACGAAAAAGTATGTTCTTGAGCCATCATAGATACATAATCTAAGCGGTCAAAATACGGTAATGCCTGTAAAACAGTTTTATATTCGATTAATTTTTCAGTCCCACGGTGTAATAAACCAATATGAGGATCTGCTTTTACCACAACTTCTCCATTTAGTTCTAAAATAAGACGTAAAACTCCATGAGCTGCCGGATGCTGTGGCCCAAAATTAATAGTAAAATTTTTTAATTGATTTTTTGATTCAGTTTTTTTAAGAATTGTTTTAAAAGAATTTTTAATTAAAGGTACATTATTATTCATAAATTAAATATAAATGAGATTACCATTGACTTTCAAAAGTGAAAGCTCTAAATTCTTGGGTAAGCTCTAAAGGCTCAGAAATAATACGACGTTTATCTGCACTGTATGAAACATCAATATACCCAGACAAAGGAAAATCTTTACGTAAAGGAAAACCATCAAAACCGTAATCAGTTAAAATACGGCGTAAATCTGGATGCTTATCAAACCAAATTCCATACATATCCCATACCTCACGCTCCCACCAATTAGCATTATAATATACACTGCATGATGATGAAATTGTACTAATCTCGTTTAAAAAAACTTTAAGACGTAATCTATTTTTAAACTTAATAGTTAATAAATCATAAACAACAGCAAATCGAAAACTCTTATCAAATTGGGTACTTAAAAAGTCAACCCCTGAAATAGAACTTAAAACTTTATATTGAAAGTTTATGTGATTTTTTAAAACTAAAAGACTTAAAAGAAGATTTTTTTTATGAATAATATAAGTATTTTCATTATTAAATTTTTGACAAAAAATATATGGAAAAATTTTTTTATCAATTAAATACTTTACTGAAGGACGTACTTTAGATAAAATATTATGTAGTTTAATAGTTAATTCATTTGCGCTTGTTGAAAAACTATTTTTGAATTGATTACTTTTAGATGAATTTAATTTTTTAAATTTAAATAACATAATTAACTTTTTAATGAAAATCTATTATTAAATGAAATATTACCTCTATTACGATAATATAAAATAATAATAGCTAAACCAATGCAAGACTCTGCTGCTGCAATTGTTAAAATAAAGAATGCAAAAATTTGACCTAAAATGTCATCTAATTGCAAAGAAAAAAGAAGAAATAATAAATTTACGCTTAATAAAATCATTTCAATACAAATTATTACCACTAGAAAATGTCGGCGATTTGTTAAAATCCCTAAAAAACCCATAAAAAATAAATATAAACTAACCATTAATTGAATTGATACCATAATTAAAAAGAATAAAGAATATAAATTTATAGTATAAAACTTGTAAATTTATAATAAACAAAAAAAATTTTTGAATGATACATTTTATTTAAAAAAACTTGACCTAAACGATTATAAAGAACAACATTATTGAAAATTACTTTTTTATTTTTTTTACCCATAACTAAACTACCATCTATAATGAAAATTGGCTCTATTTAGATATATATTTTCATTGTTTAATTCTAATTGTTTTAATGAATCACATGATTTATTATTAGTAAGCTTAAAAATTTCTAAAAATAATTTTTCTTTTAAAGAAATTTGTAATTTATTTTTATTAACAGCTACTAGTAACCATTTTAAAGCTAAAAAAAAACGACGTCTAACTGAAATAAAAACAGGAACTAATGCTGTTTTTTTACGAGTTTTAATTTTTTTTATTTCTATTTTACTATATAAACGAAGAAAGATTTTTAATAAAATAATATTTTGTGATATTTTTAAATTTTTTTTAATTAATAAAAATATATTTGAAATAATTTTTTCCCAAATATGTTTTTTACCAGATTTAAAAATAAAACTAATAAAATTTTTATATAAATTTAATTTATTTAAATTATTTACAGATAAAGAATTAAATTTACGTTTAAATTTTTGATTTGAATTTTTACGAATAACAATTTTTTTTTTTATTTTTAATAAAAAAATTTTATTATGTCGAACTTTAACTATAAGTTTTTTTTTTTTAAAACCTAAATATTTAAATAAATATTTTAATTTTAAAATATTTTTATCGTTATTTAATTTTTCTTTTAAAAGAACTTTATTTGAAATTTGCTGTGTAAATGAATTAAAAGAATTGTTTTTTAAAGTCATAAAATAATATTACCAAACTGATTTTTTATAACCTGGAATAATTCCAAAACCCATTAATTCTCTTAATAAAGTTCTAGAAATTTTAAAAGCTTGCATAGTACCACGTCCACGATTAGTTAACACACATCGACGAACAATACGGTTTTTAACTCGAGATTTTTTTGTATTATAAAACTTAAAAAAAATTTTTTTTTTTAAAGTTTTCGATAATTGTGGATTAGCAACTAAATTTCTAAAAACAAAATTATCAATCATTTGTGTTTTTTCAATTTTATAAAATTGATTTCGATGTTTTAAATCTTTAACTTTAGAATGTAACATATTATTCCCACTCTAATGCGCCAACGATCCAAGCATAAGCAAAACCTGCAACTAATTCAAAGATAAAATCAAACATCCCACTAAAACTATTAATACTTAAAAAACTTATACTTACACTCCAAGGTAAAAAAAATACAGTTTCTAAATCAAAAACTAAAAATAAAAGTGCAATTAAATAAAAACGAACATCGAAATTATTTCGCGCATCTTCATAGGGATCAAAACCACATTCGTAAGCAGATAATTTCTCTAAATCTGGATTATCTGGACTAACTACACGTGAAGCAATTATAATAATAAGAGCTAAAATTAAACTACAAAATATATATATACTAATGTTAGAAATTTCATGGTGAAAAAATGTCATATTTTAATTTATTTATAATACAAAAATTTTATTTTATATATAATTTTTAAACTTACCTAAACACAATTTTTTTTTATTAGAAAAATTACTTATTTTAAATCTATATATAAAAAGAATAAAAAAAAAATTTTTTAAACTATAGATTATTTTATAAGAAAAAATTTCACAACGTCTCCTCTAATTAAATAAAACTTAAAACCTTTATTTAAATTATTTACAGCAATTTATTTAGTACGAATTGCTATTTTTGAATACAGCACACTACTAAATTTTTATTATAATAAAATTTAAAATAAATAAAAAATTGAAAAATTATTGGAACAACGAGTTTATAGTTTCTTAAATTTTTTTTAAAGTAATAAAAAAATAAACGTTTAACTTATTTTAATATATAATTTTTAAACTTGTGTAAACACAAAGGTTCTTTAATTACACTTGAAAAATCATTTACTTTAAAATTATTAAAACTTTTTAAAATAACAATTGTATTTGTATAAAAATCAAGTTCTACAAAAGAAGGTATAAAAATAACTTTAAAATATTTTAAAAAATATTTTTTTAAACTATAAGTTTTTAAAGAAGAAAATTTTACAACATCTCCTTTAGCTAAGTAAAAATCAAAATTTTTATGTAAATTATTCACAGTAACTTCTTTATTACGAATAGCCATTTTTGAATAAAACACACTACTAAAAATTTTTAATCGCCATAATAAAACATCAAGACGAAACTCAGGACGAATAAAAACTGAAGAAATACTAAAGCAACGAGTTTGTGGTTTTTTAAATGCTTTTTTAAAATAAGAAAGTGAAAATTGACCATCAAAATATTTTCTAACAGCATTTTTCATAAGTAAACTTTCTTTAAAAAAGAAACGCAAACGTTGCCATGAGTTTATTTTACTTTTTACTGTAACAAAATTAAAAAAAAAATTTTTTAAAATATTTTTTTTAATTTGTTTAGTTTTATTTGCTTTTAAAGAATATTTTTTAATTTGTTTTGAAGTTTGTAAAGCTTTAATTTGAGTTTGTAAATTTAATATTTTTTTTTGAGCTCCAATCCATTTAGGTCGTTTAAATTGAAATATGCGATTATGAAAAAAGTATGGGTAAATATAAAATCTATTTACAAATTTAAATTTATTGTATTTACGCATAATTATTTTTTAAGAATTTGAAGTAAAAAAATACCTAGAAATAATAATTTTTTAAAGTCATTTAAATTATTATATATCTTATAAGCTCCTGAATTATTTATATTATTAAAAGAGTTAACTTCTTGAACTAAAAAAAATTGATAAAAATTTAAATTTTTATAACTACTATTTGAAATTAATTTGTCTAAAATTAAAATAGATTTTAATTCATTTGATTTTAAACTTAATCCAGGTAAAAGAGTACTAATATTTAAAGTTGTATTTAAATTATATTTTTCAAACAAAACATTTAAAAATTGAATGTATTGAGGATTATCGATACAAATATATAGTAATGTTTTTTTATCCTTCCATTTATTTAAAAACTGAAAAGAACGTAAAAATCTTTTTATACTTTTTAAAAGTTCTAAAACAGCCAAACGAACAACATATAAATTTTTAGAAACATGATATTTTTTTGTAGCTAAATTTGAAGTTTTTTTTGTATAATTTGTTAAAAATATAAAGTCAAATATAATTAAATTATATAGTAATGATTTTTGAATTTTATTATTAAAACCTCTCATATTTTTTTAATTTCTTTTAAAATAAATTTTTGATAACTTTTTAACCACAGTCCTTTACCAGTATAATTATTTAATGATTTAAAATTAATAATTTTATTAACGAAATTACCTACAAGAACTTTATCAGAACCTTCAACTAACAGTTTTTTTTTTTTAACAATTACATTTAAATCACTAGGAA
>Ga0209307_1001349_pt1 | contig 15459 bp, 16 predicted proteins | sample COGITO_mtgs_1105_FD_185519 | JGI IMG/M metagenome (GOLD analysis project Ga0209307, IMG submission 185519) | Pelagic marine microbial communities from North Sea - COGITO_mtgs_110530 (SPAdes) (version 2) | ecosystem: Environmental > Aquatic > Marine > Epipelagic ... | reverse complement strand
CGCTCTATCGATCAGAATCAAAAAAAAAAAGCACTTTATATTTTTTAAAAGAACGAACAAAATCGTCAAAGGTTGCTGAAATTATTTGGCGCAAGGGCGATGTTTGTAATCAACCCAGTTTGGCAGTTGCCTTTGAAGGAATCACACATCTTTACCACTGCGCAGCTTTTATTTCATTTGCGCACTATAAGCAAGAAACATTAATGGAGGTAAATCAGCAAGGGACAACCAATCTTGTTAATTTAGCCATTAAGCACCAACTAAAAAAAATAGCTTACATCAGTTCAATTGCTGCACTAGGAAGCGATACCACTTCCGATTCAATTGACGAATCGACACCTTGGAATGCTGACCAAGACCATACCCCATATGCATATTCTAAATTTGGAGCTGAACTCGAAGTTTGGAGAGCCACGCAAGAAGGAGTTCCAGCTGTCATTGTTAATCCCGGGGTTATTCTTGGAACTGGAGTTGAAGGAAACCCTTTGGAATTACTATGTAACCAAATTGACAACGGCCTACTCTTTTACCCCAAAGGTGCAACAGGATATGTAACCGTTGAGGATGTTGTTCAAGTGCTGACAGAACTAATGAATTCTGAAACAGAAAATGAACGCTTTATTTTAGTAGCAGAAAATTGGAGCTATGAACAAATGCTCCGTCGTATTGCATTAATCAGAAAAAAAAGACCGCCACGAATTGGCTTGAGAAAATCTTGGCTTCAAATTGCCTGGGGACTCGAAGGGATTCTTTCTTTATTTGGAAAAAGACGTTTTATGACCCAAGCACTCATAAGTAGCTTATGCGATATAAAACACATACAAGGGAATAGAATAATTAAGGAAAGTTCTTTTAAATACAGTGACATTGAGACATACTTAATAGATCATGCTACTAAAAAAGACTAATCAAGTTCTTCTTCTTTTAGTCGTTCTTTTCTTTTCATGATGGTATCAATACTATCTTCCATCTGTTTTGATCTAATTTCAAGATTCTCAAAAATCTTCTTCAACAACTTTGGCTTCTGAGCATAATAGGTTTGGTTTTGAGCTAATTGAAGGCTATCAATACCATATTTTTCATAAATATATTGATCTGTAAAATATTCTTTATGTGCTGGGTCTACATAATTGGAGTTCTTAATTGCTTTCATCAACATTATATCATAAAAAACATCCTCCATCATTTCAGTAGTAATTTTCTCATCTGGTGGCTCAACAGGTGTACTACCGTCGCAAGCCAAGCAACTAATAATTAAGAAAAGTAAGATGTATTTTCTCATGATTTATCTATTAAAAGTTAAACGTTTCGCTGCTTTATTTTCTATAATCACTCCTTTGTCGTAGACACAAGAACCATTGACCCAAGTAGATTCAATTTTTGCCTGAAAAGTTTCTCCTTCAAAAGGAGACCACTTACAGTGATACAATAAAGATTCTGGTGTAACTGTTGTTGTTTCATTTAAATCCAATAAAACCAGATCCGCAAAATACCCTACTCTAATGTAACCTCTTTTTTCAACATCAAATAATATAGCAGGATTATGACAGGCTTTTTGGACTAATTTTTCTAAGGAAATTTTGCCTCTTTTAGAAGCGGTTAGCAAAGCCAAAAGTGCATGTTGCACCAGAGGGCCACCCGATGGAGCTGATGCGTATTTATTGTTCTTTTCCTCTAGGGTATGTGGTGCGTGGTCTGTCGCTAAAACATCTATTCTATCATCATTCAAAGCAGTCCAAAGAGCATCTTGATCTTCTTGATGTTTTACTGCAGGATTCCATTTTATTCGAGTCCCATGAGTTTTATAATCTGCAGAAGAAAACCATAGGTGATGCACACAAACCTCAGCGGTTATTTTCTTCTCACTTAACGGAATATCGTTTCTAAACAAACCCGTTTCAATAGCGGTGGACAGATGAAATATATGTAAACGTGCACCCGTTTCTTTGGCTAGAGAAACCGCTCTTGAAGAAGATAAGTAACAAGCTTCGTGGCTTCTTATTTCTGGATGCACTTCTATTGGAATATCTTCACCATACTTTTCTTGGTGAGCAGCAAAATTAGCTTTAACCGTAGGTTCATCTTCACAGTGTACTGAAATAAGGAGGTCCGTATTTGAAAAGATTTCTCGTAAAACTGCTTGATCGTCGACCAACATATTCCCTGTAGAAGACCCTAAGAATAGCTTCAGTCCAGCTACTTTTGTTTTATCCAATTTTCGAATTTCATCAATATTATCATTGGTTCCTCCAAACATAAAAGAGTAATTCGCAAGGGAGGTTTCCGCAGCTCGCTCAAACTTGTTTTCCAATGCTTGTATATCGGTAGTTCGTGGGTTGGTATTGGGCATTTCAATAAAAGATGTAATCCCTCCGGCAACTGCAGCTCGTGACTCGGAAGCTATGGTCGCTTTGTGAGTTAGGCCTGGTTCTCTAAAATGTACTTGATCATCGATCAAACCGGGTATAAGATGTTTACCACGTGCATCAATTATTTGATCCGCTTTGTGATCGAGGTTAAATCCGATTTCTTGGATGAATTGATCAACAATAAAAACATCTTGTATCTCTTGATAACCTTCGTTAATGAGGGTTGCGTTTTTTATTAAAATTGTGCTCATTGTTTACGCTTAAATAGTGATTGTATACGGAGAAAAATGACACCATAAATGGCTTCCCAAATTATGGATCCATTCATTTTGGATTGCCCCTTTGCCCGGTTTAAAAAAATAATAGAGTATTCTTTTAGCTTGAAGCCTTTTTTCCAAGCTTTATATTTTAATTCGATTTGAAAAGCATACCCAACAAATTTAACAGCATCCAAATCAATAGCTCGCAAAACCTCAGCCTTGTATCCAACAAAACCAGCTGTCGCGTCCTTAACTGGTAGACTGGTAAAAAACTTAACATAGTAAGAAGCTGCTAAAGAAAGTAAAATCCTACCTAGAGGCCAATTAACTACATTAATCCCATCGACATAACGAGAACCTATAACTACGTCTGCATCAGCGAGGAGGTGTAGTTCCATCTTAGGAACATCTTGTGGATTATGTGAAAAGTCCGCATCCATTTCAAAAATAAATTTGTAATCAGCAGCCAAAGCCCATCGGAAAGCATGCAAATATGCACGGCCTAAGCCTTCTTTTTTGGGGCGTGTTTCTAAAAAAAGTCTGTTTGGAAATTGTTCAAAAAGATTTGCAACTAAGTTACCTGTTCCATCTGGTGACGAATCGTCCACTACAAGAACGTGATAATCTTCATTAATCAACAGTGTCTCACAGATAATAGCTTCTATATTATCTGCCTCATTATAGGTCGGAATTACGATGAGTGTGTTTTTCATTTGAAAGGTTAAAAGTAATAAATTAAAGGGGATCGACTCTAAAATTTAAGAATCCATTTGTAATTGAATTCTTAATGAAAACTATTATTTTTAACCCATGGAAGATTGGATTTCAAGAACGGAACTGCAGCGCGATTGGATCAGTCTCGTTTTCTTATTCAATTTTATCCTTTTGGCAGTGCTTAGAGGTTCACATACAAGACAATTCAAAACCTTTATTCGCTTTATTGACCCAAAGCTATACTTTAAGATTTACAGGAAAGATAACTTTCTGTTACAAAGTTTCACCGCTCTTGGAACTCTTTTTTTACTCATCAACCTTTGTCTTGGAGTTTTCTACTGCCTTACACTTTTTGAATTTGGTTCAAACTCTTTTTCATTTTTCATTACGCTACTAACAGAAATAGTTGGGCTGATTTTTCTTCGATTTGTATTTTTAAAGATATGCTGTAAATTACTTGGAATAGAGGAGTTTTCAGAAATATTCCTCTTCAAAGCCCTGACTTATCAAATTCAGATCTCAATACTTTCATTCTTTTTATTTCTTTTTTACGAGTTCAGCTATCCTAGTCAAGAATTCTTAATACTAATTCTCATACTCATTGCTGGGCTGTATCTTTTATCGCAATTCTCTTTATATAGAAAATATTGGGGAGTGTTAAAATACAATTTATTGTATTTAATTCTATACCTTTGCACTTTCAAATTAGCTCCATGGATATTACTTTACAGTATACTTAAGTAGAGCGTTGATAAAAGTAATTTATGAAAGTAAAAACGATACTGGTTTCCCAGCCTGAGCCTGCAAACGAGAACTCACCATATACTCGTTTAAAAGAAAAGCATAATGTCAAAATCGACTTTAGGCCTTTTATTCACGTAGAAGGGGTTGATGCTAAAGACGTGAGACGTCAGAAAATTGATTTTGCTGATTACACCTGTGTCATATTGACGAGCAGAAATTCTGTAGATCATTTTTTTAGATTAGCTGAGGAAATGCGTTTCAAAGTTTCTGATGCAACTAAATACTTCTGTAAATCTGAGGCAGTCGCTTTTTATTTACAAAAGTATGTTGTCTACAGAAAAAGAAAAATCTATGTAGGTCAAAAAAGCTTGAATGACTTAGAAACAGTGTTCAAAAAATTTAGTGATGAGAAGTTCTTATTGCCATCTTCAGATATCTTAAAGCCCACTACACCTGACTTTCTTGATAGTTTAGGTATTGATTGGACACGAGCTCAACTATACAAAACAGTTGTAAGTGACTTATCTGATTTACGAGATGTTTCTTACGACGTTTTAGTGTTTTTTAGTCCTTCTGGGATTGAATCTTTATTACATAATTTCCCAGATTTTAAACAAAACAATACAAGGATCGCAGTTTACGGGAATACCACTGTAAAAGCAGCAGATGAAGCCAAGCTAAGAATCGACATCAAAGCACCATCTGATGAAACTCCTTCGATGACAATGGCTATCGAAAAGTATATAGCAGCAAATCCAAAGTAAATTTATTTCTTCAGAAAGGAAAACATCAAGTACCCCCATGCTGAAATCAATAGAAGACCGCCAATAGGTGTAATGGGTCCTAGATATTTACCAGGCCAGCCATGAAACTCTTTTGTTGCTAAAAGAAAAATACTGCCGCTGAAAAGTAAAACTCCAGCCAGAATTAATTTTACAAAAATAGATTTCACATTAGTATCAAGGGCAGATAAATTATTGATCAGCAATATTGCAAAACTGTGATAAATTAAATAACGAACTCCAACTTCAAAACTACTCAGTGCATCTTGACTTAAGCGGGTTTTAAGAAAATGACTTCCTAAGGCTCCTAAGCTAACTGCCAACATGAGTAATCCACTTGCTATTGCACTCGTTATTCGTGTCTGAAATTCCATCCTATATTTTTCATAAAGATAGTCGCACAAAAACGTTTCGCCTAGCTCGTTTATTTAAATCAATAAAATATTCAAAATAGATTAATTTATTAAATCAAAATGATACTTTTGATGAAAAAATTAAATGAAAATAACAAATCAAGAAGTAAAAGTTGATGGAATTGATAAAATTATATTGAATGGCTTAATTCAAAATGCACGTGTTTCTATTGTCGAATTATCGAAGAAAGCTGGTATTTCTGGTGCAGCAGTACATCAACGACTAAAAAAACTAGAAAACTCCTCTCTAATAAGTGGGTCTCAAATCAATATAAACCCAAAAATACTGGGGTATAATACACTTGCATTTATTGGTGTTTTTTTGGATAAAGCGGTGAGTAATCCGGAGGCTGTAGCACAACTTAAAAAAATTCCAGAGGTGATCGAATGTCATTACACAACTGGAAACTGGAGTATACTCATTAAGATTTTGTGTAAAGACAACGAGCATTTGATGAACCTACTCAACACAAAAATTCAAACGATTAGTGGTGTTTCAAGAACAGAAACCTTCATTTCTTTAAACCAACAGATTAATAGACAAATTGCGCTATAACTAGTCGCGACTATTGCCCATAACACGGAATAAAAGATACATTAGAGTCGCTAATGAAGCTAAAGCAGCCACTACATAGGTCCGTGCTGCCCATTTGAGGGCATCGGTTGCGCCTTCAAGTTCTTGCTGACTTACCATGTTTTTTCGCTTCAACCAATCCAGTGCTCGGCTACTAGCATCGTATTCAACCGGAAGGGTGATAAAACTGAATAAGGTACCGAGTCCGAATAGTCCAACCCCAATCAAAGCAATGGTTTGCCCAAAGGCTAGGGTTTGAGATGCAATCAACCCGCCAAAAATAATGTACATCGAAAAATTAGAGGCAATACTAACCATGGGCACCAACGTGGATCGTAACTGCAACCACTCATAACCTGTTGCGTGCTGAACCGCATGTCCGCATTCGTGAGCTGCTACTGCAGCGGCAGAGGCATTTTGCTGCATATAAACTCCTTCACTGAGGTTGACCGTTTTGGATCTTGGATCGTAATGATCTGTAAGCATCCCAGGTGTGGAAACAACTTTAACATCTCGAATTCCATGATCCGATAACATTTGTTTTGCAATTTCTTTCCCAGTCAGACCGTTCCTGAGGGTGATTTTAGAATAGTATTTGAATTTTTTTTTAAGCGTATTACCTACCCACCAACTAGCGGCAGCAATTACAATAATTAAAACAAGATAAGAACCCATAGTATTTTATTTCTTTGATGGTTAAAATTTAATCTTTGTTTTTATTCATTAAAATAAGAATTAAAATCATGACTTGCAAAAGTCCCGTAACCGTATTTGCGATCATAATAGACATACTATCGATTAAATAACCATATACTCCCCAAAGAAAAACTCCTAGGAGTAATACGAGATACATAGACACAGAAACTCCCTTAGAAGATTTTGATTTCCAAACTTTAACTACCTGTGGTACAAAAGCAAACGTTGTTAAAAGTGCTGCAACAAAACCAATAATTTCAACATCCATTAGCCTACAATATTAATTATTTTACCAGGAACAACGATTACCTTTTTAGGAGTCCTTCCCTGTAATTGTTGTTTTGTTCGATCGTCATTCATTATTATTTCTTCGATTTCTTTAGCTTGTAATTCCAAAGAAAGTTCGATTGTAAAACGCATTTTTCCATTAAAAGAAACGGGGTAGTTTTTAGAAGATTCTACTAGATAAGAAGGCTCATGAATTGGAAAAGCTGCCTTAATAACACTAGAATTATGACCTAAGAGTTCCCATAACTCTTCAGCGGTATGTGATGCAAAAGGCGCTAGTAAAACTGCCAGTGGTTCTAACACCTCTCTTTCATTACACTTTTGAGCAGTCAATTCATTTACGCAAATCATAAAAGAACTAATGCAGGTATTGAATGAAAAATTCTCGATATCCTCAGTAACTTTTTTAATGGTTTGATGTAAACTTTTTAAAGACTCTTTAGATGCTTTTTCATCACGAATCGAAAAAGTTTCCTTGGGGTGATACAACCTCCACAACTTCTTTAAAAAAGAATATACGCCTGAAATACCTGCTGTATTCCATGGTTTTGCTTGCTCTAAAGGACCTAGAAACATTTCATACATTCGTAATGTATCTGCGCCATATTGCTCACAAATAAGGTCTGGATTTACTACATTGTATTTGGACTTAGACATTTTCTCTACCTCACGTCCAACAACATAAACTCCATCTTCTAGAATAAAAGTGGCCTCTTTGAATTGTGATTGCCAGTTTTTCAATCCCTCGATATCCAATTCATTTGACGAATTGACGAGACTTACATCTACACGAATCGCATCAACCTCAAATTCTTCAATACGATTTTTTGATATATACTCTTCAGTTCCCTTTTTACGATAAACAAAAGCAGAAGATCCGAGAATCATTCCCTGATTGATTAGCTTTTTAGCATATTCCTCTACTGGAAGTAAATTCAAATCAAAAAGAAATTTTTGCCAGAAACGAGAGTACAATAAATGTCCTGTTGCGTGCTCACTTCCACCAAGATACAGATCAACTTCTTGCCAATAATCAACAGCTTCTTTACTCACAAAAGCTTCCGAGTTATCAGCATCCATATAGCGATTGAAATACCAAGAACTTCCTGCCCACCCGGGCATTGTATTCAATTCTAAAGGAAAAACAGTAGTTTCGTTAATCTCGGAATTGGAGACAACTTTTTCGTTCTCTGTATCCCACGCCCAAATTGTAGCATTTCCTAGGGGTGGTGCTCCTTCTGGAGTAGGCAAATATTGTTCTACTTCTGGTAAAACTAACGGAAGGTTTTCAGGTTTCAAGCATACAGGAAGGCCATTTTTATAGTAAACCGGAATGGGTTCTCCCCAATAGCGTTGTCTACTAAAAATAGCATCTCTTAACCTGTAGTTTATAGTACCTTCTCCTGAACCATCTTTTTCTAAACGCTCTATGACAGTGGCCATTGCTTCTTTATAAGCTAAACCATTTAAAAAATCAGAATCGGTTATTTGAGTTTTTCCTTTTTCAGTAAAAGCCTCTTTTGAAATATCAGCTCCTTCAAAAATATTACGGATCGCTATATCAAAATGTTTTGCGAAATCATAATCTCTTTGGTCTCCACATGGAACTGCCATTACAGCACCTGTACCATATCCTGCAAGCACATAATCTCCAATCCAAATTGGGACAGTTTCTTGAGTAAGTGGATGAAGCGCATAGGCCCCTGTAAACACACCACTGATGGTTTTTACATCTGCCATTCGATCACGTTCAGATCGCTGAGCACTAGCTTCAACATAGGCAGCAACCGCTTCTTTTTGCTCGTCTGTGGTAATTATCTGAACCAAGTCGTGCTCGGGTGCTAGGGTCATAAAGGTTACGCCAAACAGAGTATCTGGTCGTGTTGTAAAAACCTCAATTGTTCCTTGGTGGTTCTGAATTTCAAAACGCACATTTGCGCCAATCGATTTTCCAATCCAATTGCGCTGCATTTCCTTTAAAGAATCTGGCCAATCTATTGTGTTTAGCCCCTGAAGTAATCGTTCGGCATAAGCACCGATTCGCATACTCCATTGCTTCATTTTCTTTTTTGTAACCGGAAAACCTCCTCGTTCCGAAACGCCATTGATTATCTCGTCATTGGCAAGAACAGTTCCAAGTTCAGGACACCAGTTTACTTCGGTCTCAGACAAATAAGCCAAGCGATACATTAGTAAAACTTCTTGTTGCTCTTTTGTTGAATAAGAAGACCAATCGGTTGCAGTAAAGATTGTGGTGTTTTCATCACAAACAGCTTCTATGTCTTGGTTTCCTTTTTGCTCAAAATGCGTTATTAACTCCTTAATTGGTTGTGCAGCATTCGCTTTTTTACAGTAATATGAATCAAAAAGCAATAGAAAAATCCATTGTGTCCATTTGTAGTAATCTGCCTGAGAGGTTCTAACTTCACGACTCCAATCGAAAGAAAAGCCCATGCGGTCGAGTTGCTCACGATAGCGACTGATATTGGCTTGTGTTGTTATGTTGGGATGTTGTCCCGTTTGGATCGCATATTGTTCAGCTGGCAAACCAAAGGAATCATATCCTTGTGGGTGAAGTACATTAAACCCTTTGTGGCGTTTGTACCTCGCATAGATATCACTGGCTATATAACCTAAAGGATGGCCTACATGTAAACCTGCCCCAGAAGGGTAAGGAAACATATCCAAAACATAATATTTTGGAAGTGTGCTTTTGTTTTCAGCTTTAAACGTTTGATTTTTGGCCCAATAGTCTTGCCACTTTTTCTCGATTTCAAGGAAATTATACCCCACAGTAATTCAATTTATTAGATGCACAAAAATAGGGCTAAAGCGGGAAAGGAAAAAGTTTATCGGCACCAAGAATACAAATTGATTTGTCTTTAGTATTTTTACAGGATCAATTCAATAGCTGTGCGAAAGAATTCACAAGACAACTACCAAAAAAGGCGTTTGTTATCTACCTACTTTTCAGTAGTAGTGAGCATCTCTCTTGTCCTGTTTCTAGTGGGTTTACTTGGCCTGCTCTTGTTGAATTCAAAGAAAGTTGCAGACCACTTTAAGGAACAAATCGCTTTCACCATTTACATCAACGATACGGCCAAGCCGATTGAGGTTAAACAACTCCAAAAAAGCCTTGCCCTTCGACAAGAAACCAAAACCAGTCGTTTTGTATCTAAAGAAGAGGCTGCAGAAATTCATGCAAAAGAAATTGGAGAAGATTTCATGGAGTTTTTAGGATACAATCCTTTGTTGAGCTCTATTGATGTGTATTTCAATGCTGCCTACGTGTCTCCTGCATTTTTGAGCCAGCTTCAGAACGATTTTGAAAATAAAGCTTACATCAGTGAAGTTCTTTACGACCAGCCTTTGGTTGAAATATTGGATGAGAATATTAAGAAAATAACTGAGTGGATTTTAATTTTGAGTGGCGTGTTTATTCTTGTTGCTATTTTACTAATCAACAGTTCCATTCGACTTTCCATCTACTCCAAAAGGATGATCATTAAAACCATGCAATTGGTAGGAGCTACTAAAAGTTTTATTCGAAGACCATTTATCTGGAAACATCTACAACTGGGTATATATGGTTCTACAATAGCTCTGGCTGCTCTGGCTGGCTTGCTTTACGAACTCAATGAACGTTTCCCGGAACTCAATCTAATCGCTAACCCTATTGAGCCTGCAGTTATTTTCTCTAGCATTTTAGCGATGGGAATATTAATCACAGGTTTGAGCACATTTTTCGCTACCCAGCGTTTCCTCAATCTAACAACCGAAGCCGTTCAATAAATTGCCATGAAAAAAACCGAATCCACAAAAAAACAATTCATATTTGGTAAGCGTAATTACCAATTCCTTTTCCTTTCTCTTATAGTAATCAGCTCGGGGTTTTTCCTAATGGCTGGTGGAGGAAGTCCAGATCCAAATGTATTCAACCCTGAAATTTTTAGTTTTAGACGAATTCGATTAGCTCCAACATTAGTTTTATTGGGCTTTGGAATTGCAGTCTACTCAATCCTGACTTCTCCAAAAAAATAATTTAATGGATATACTTACAGCTATTTTGCTGGGCATCATTCAAGGGCTTACCGAATTTTTACCGATATCTTCAAGTGGACATTTAGAAATTGCCAAAACTATTTTGGGCGACAAGTCATTACCCAAAGAAAGTTTACTGATGACTCTTGTGCTACACGGGGCAACAGCATTGAGCACAATAGTAGTTTTTAGAAATGATATTAAAGAAATTCTACAAGGCCTGTTTCAATTCAAACAAAATGACGCTTTTTACTTTTCTGCAAAAATCATACTCTCCATGATTCCTGCAGTTTTTGTGGGTCTTTTTTTTGAAGATCTTATCACACAATTATTCCATCAAAACATACTTTTAGTCGGTGGTATGTTATGGATTACGGCAGCCTTACTATACTTCGCAAATCGTGCTAAAGTAACAGAGAAGGATTTGAATTTTAAAAATGCTCTTGGCATTGGCATCATTCAAGCCATTGCCATTCTACCTGGAATATCGAGAAGTGGAGCTACAATAGCCTTGGGTGTTATTCTCGGCATTGACAAAAGCAAAGCTGCTCGTTTTTCTTTCCTTATGGTCATTCCATTGATTTTTGGAAGCATGGCAAAAAGTATCCTAGAAATAGATTCTCAAATATCTGAAATCAATATAATAACCCTCAGTATTGGTTTTATTGCAGCTTTCCTAACTGGAATAGTAGCTTGCAAATGGATGATTGAATGGGTGAAAAATTCGAAACTCTGTTACTTTAGTTTGTATTGTTTAATCGCTGGTACTGCAGCTATGATGTATGGTGTTTTATGAGTGCATTGAAAGAGCAGTTCCTGAATGGTGAAATCATTCTTATAGACAAACCTTTGGATTGGACTTCTTTTCAGGTTGTCAATAAAATACGGTGGCTGATCCGATCTACATTCGGTATCAAAAAAATCAAAGTTGGGCATGCAGGAACTCTAGACCCACTGGCATCTGGCCTTCTAATTTTATGTACTGGTAAAATGACCAAAAGCATTGAGCAATTCATGGGTCAAGAAAAAGAATACACCGGCACTTTTACTCTAGGATCGACCACTCCATCTTACGATCTTGAAACTGAGATTGACAATACCTTTCCAACTGATCATATTACCGAAGAATTACTTCAGGCAACTTTACATCAGTTCGTTGGAACGATTGATCAGTATCCGCCTGTTTTTTCTGCCTTAAAAAAAGATGGGAAACGGCTGTATGAATTTGCTCGTGAAGGAATTGAAGTTGAAATTCCTGCCCGAAAAGTTAATATTCGCAGCTTTGAGTTGACACAAAAAGCAATTCCAAAAGTTGATTTTAAAGTCATTTGCAGCAAAGGAACCTACATCCGATCTTTAGCCAATGATTATGGTAAAGCCTTAAATTCTGGGGCACATCTCAGTGCTTTACGAAGAACTCGGATTGGAGAATTCAATATTGAACAAGCTATAAGTATCGAAGATTTCGAGAAACAGATAAAAAAATAAAGCTAAACCCCGTATTATCTCAAAATCAGTCCCCTTAATTCTCTATATTTGTAACACTAAAAAAAACAGATGAACTTCAACCGTATATTACTTAAACTTAGTGGCGAAGCACTTATGGGTGATCGCTCCCATGGAATAGATCCGGTAAGGATTAACGAATATGCCGAAGAAATAAAGCAGATATACGATCAGAAAACAGAAATCGCTATTGTTATTGGCGGTGGAAATATCTTTAGAGGTGTTTCGGGATCTAGCCAAGGAATCGATCGAGTTCAGGCAGATTATATGGGAATGCTCGCTACTGTGATCAACGGTCTTGCACTGCAAAGCGCCCTTGAAAATATTGGCGTACCAACACGATTACAAACAGCTTTAAAAATTGAAGCCGTTGCTGAACCCTACATCAAAAGAAAAGCTGTTCGCCATTTAGAAAAAAATCGCGTTGTTATTTTTAGTGCAGGTACTGGAAATCCATTTTTCACAACAGATTCTGCTGCTGTACTCCGTGCAGTTGAAATTAATGCAGATGTTATTTTAAAAGGTACTCGTGTTGACGGTATCTATAATGATGATCCTGAAAAAAATAAAGAAGCTGTTAAATTTGACACCCTTTCTTTTGAAGAAGTTCTTAAAAAAGGTTTGAAAATAATGGACACAACTGCTTTCACTCTAAGCCAAGAAAACAAATTACCCATCATTGTATTTGACATGAATACCAAAGGAAACTTAGTCCGTGTTGTACGGGGAGAAAATATAGGAACCAAAGTAGATCTTTAAGTCACAAGCTTATGAACGAAGAATTACAATTTATCATTGACAGCGCACTTGAAAATATGAGTAGTGCTATTGAACATTTAGAAAGTGAGTTACTCAAAATCAGAGCTGGAAAAGCAAATCCCGTTATGCTTAGCAGCGTTATGGTTGATTACTACGGATCACCTACTCCACTGAGTCAAGTTGCAAATGTAAGCACACCCGATGCGCGAACATTATCAATTCAGCCTTGGGAAAAAGCTTTGCTTGCTGAAATAGAAAAAGCCATCATGAATGCTAATTTAGGTTTCAACCCAATGAATAATGGGGAATCTATAATCATCAATGTTCCACCATTAACGGAAGAGCGCCGAAAAGAATTAGCTAAAATGGCAAAGGCTGAGACCGAAACCGCCAAAGTAAGTATTCGTAATGCTCGTAAAGACGCAAACAACGAAATCAAAAAATCAGAGGTTTCTGATGACGAGCAAAAAAATTGTGAAATTGATGTTCAAAAACACACCGATGCGTACATCAAAAAAACTGATGAGGTCTACGTTCGCAAAGAAAAAGAGATTTTAACAGTCTGATCCTTTTGCTCAGATCAATTCCTGAGTGCTCTACATTATGAAAAAAAAAGGAAATTGGAATTTTTGGGAAGGTATTGCTCGTCTCATTCTCCGAAACCGTTTTACGCTACTCATTATACTTTTTGCAGCCACTGCCTTTTGGGTGACTCAGTGGAAATACATGCGCTTCACATTTACCGAAGCCAACTTACTTCCTGATCAGCACGAAGAGAATATTCGTTACAACGAATTCCTTAAGCTTTTTGGTGAAGAAGGAAATGTAATGGTACTTGCAGTGCAAGACCCAGATTTATTTAGTGCAGGCCGATTAGATGCATGGAATGAATTGAGTGCAAAACTTGGTTCTTATGAAGAAATTGATTTTACTCTTTCTTTAGACAACCTGAAGGTCTTATCTAAAAACAAGCGGAAAAACAAATTTGAAATGATTCCTTTTCAGGCTAAAAAACCTGAAACTGAAGCTGAGTTTGCCTTACTCAAACAGCAACTTTTCAAGGAACTACCCTTTTTCGAAAACCTCCTTTTTAATAAAGAAACTCAGACGGTTCGAACTGCGGTTTATATGAAAACCGAGATTGTAAACAGTGCTGCAAGAAAAAAATTCATATACGAAACCTTCATCCCGTTAATTGAAGAGTTTGAAGCTGAAAATAAAGTTGATGTTCGTACCTCGGGTATGCCCTACATTAGAACCCTCAATGCTCAAAATATAGTTGACGAAATTGGAATATTCGTTTTGGGAGCCATGGGAATAACTTCTTTGATTTTCTTCTTATTTTTCCGATCCATACGGGCAACTTTAATATCCATGGTCATCGTTCTCTTTGGAGTAGTCTGGGCCTTGGGAACTTTAGGATGGATGGGGTATGAAATAACTGTTTTGACAGCCTTGATTCCTCCTCTAATCATTGTTATTGGAATTCCAAACTGCATTTTCTTAATCAATAAGTACCAGCAAGAAGTTGCCAAACATGGAAACCAAGTTAAATCCCTGCAGCAGGTTATAGTAAAGATTGGGAATGCCACTTTAATGACCAACCTAACTACAGCATCTGGTTTTGCTACCTTCATTCTAACCGATAGCAAACTCCTCAAAGAATTTGGAATCATTGCATCCATCAATGTGATTGGGATTTTCATACTATCCCTGCTTTTGATTCCAATCATCTACAGCTTTATGCCCTTGCCCAACAAGAAGCATTTAAACCATTTGAAAAACAAGTCGATTGATCGTTTTGTTGGTTGGATGGAAGGTATTGTACGCCACCGAAGAATCAATACCTACATCATTTCACTTGTTCTATTGGTTGCAAGCATCATTGGAATTTATCAAATTCGAATATCTGGAAGCATCCTTGAAGATATGCCCCAGAAGAAAGAATTTTTTAAAGATATTTTGTTCTTCGATCAAGAATTCAATGGAATTGTCCCTTTAGAAATTCTAATTGACACCAAGCGTAAAAACGGGGTTGTAAAACTACCTACTCTGAAACGCATGGATGCCCTAGGAAAAAGCATTGATGCAATTCCTGAGTTATCGACTCCCCTATCAATTGTCAATGCAATGAAATATGCTAAACAGGCGTATTACAATGGAAATCCAAATTATTACAAACTACCTTCAGCTCAAGAAAATAATTTCATCCTTTCTTATTTTGGCAAGGAAGACGCGGGTGATAATCTGATGAAGAACTACGTCGATTCTTCAGGTCAATACGCGCGCCTGACTACCTTCATGAAAGACATT